>TARA_R110002012_G_scaffold4703_3_pt1 | contig 24825 bp, 9 predicted proteins | sample TARA_R110002012 | Tara Oceans TARA_R110002012 (sample SAMEA4396515) | marine metagenome | biome: Westerlies Biome; feature: [DCM] deep chlorophyll maximum layer (ENVO:01000326); material: water (ENVO:00002006), including particulate matter (ENVO:01000060) such as... | depth 40 m | reverse complement strand
GATAAACCATTATCTACAGAGAATACATCAACATCAGAAAGTGACGTCCCACCGTTTACAGCAGCATAGAATGTAGAAAATTTAAGTATCTTCTTAACATCTTCTACCCCAAACGCTTGTGAACAACATTTTTTTGGCGTTGAACATGCCACTAGAAATATTGTTAATAGTATTATTAGTCTTTTTACCATTGTTTTATAGTCACTTATTTTTTAAATTATTTAGTTAAAACCCAAATTTTGGTTTTTTAAAAATACTTTTCTTTTTCTTTTTTCTTTCTTTCTTTTTTCTATCTTTTATTTCTTTTTTAATAGAATCTATTTCTTTGTTTTCTACACCTAAACTCCATTGATCCCAACCAAGAGCTAAAAACACTCTCTGCCACCATTCGTTTTCAGGATTTAAAGCTTCTTTTTTATTGTCAACTAAATCATGTAATCTATTTACAGGTAAATTTGTTGTACCTTCAATAATATTAGTTGTTACATCCCAAATAGGATTATCAATATCAAGAATCTCCATCTCTTTAATAACATTTTTATTATATTGATAAGTTTTCTCAGCACTACTTAATTTTCTAGCTTTAATTCCAAGTGGTGGAGACAATTGAAGAAGCTCTTTCATTATAACATCTGTGGATTGATTCCATGTTTTGCCTTGTTGTTCTGCTATTTTTATAATAGTATTTTTTAACACTGAAACTATCGCGCCACCAACCCCAGCACCTCTAAGTATACCATCTATACTACCATTTATTATTCTGTCTTTTTTCTGTTCAAAAAACTCTTTATCTTCGTCTTCGTCACTAAACATCATAGCAAACAAAGCTGATTGTAATCCATAAAATATAACATTTTGAATAGCGCCATAATATAATATTCTAGACATGTTAGACATATCACTCTGTACTTGTGTGTTGTAAGGAGGTGTTTTTCTCCTATTTATTAAATCTAGCGCTGGTTTTTTAATACCAAATCTATTATATTGAGATGGTGTGTTTTGAAATGCTAATATAAACTTACCAAGAGGTGAAGCCTGTTGTTGTGATATCATGTCAGGTCTAGCAGACTGCTGTGTCATTTCAGCTAACTCTTGAAAATCATTAAATGCTTTTGATTCTGCTTCTGATTTTTTCAGTCCTTGTTTTAAATAAGTATTAACTCTATTTCTATAGAAACTAGCACCACCCATAGCTATGGCATTACTATCACCAATTTGTGTTAATATAAAACCTTTTTGTAGTAAATGTCTCATAGCGGCTCTAAAAGGTTCTTTAGATTTAGATACAGCTTGAGCTAATTCAGCTCCATTAACGTCAAATGCAATACCACTTCTTCTTTGTTTTAAGAAATCAGAATTAAATATCATAGAATAATCTTTCCAATATTGCAATTGATTTGCAAAAGCTTTAGACGCTTTAAATATATTGTTGTCACCGTAGTTGATAAAATTAACCATAGATAATTGCTGTAACACACCAGACCGAACGTTAAGAAACATAGTAGATCCAACAGCTCCATTTATCCAATCTGTAAATCTATTAACAAGTCTATTAGTTCCAGTTGGCCTACTAGCTCCAGTTCTAGTTCTATATAACATGTCTTCTAAAGCTTCTCTAAAGTTTTTACCAAAAGCTGCCTCTATTTTATTTAGATTTTCTTTTGAAAATATCATATCAGCGTTTTCTATAAACTCTGTAAAGTATTTTTTTCTACCAACCTTTGTTGTTGCTTCTGCTAAATCAGTTCTAATATCTCCAACTTCCCACTCTTGACTAGGTTTAGTATACCCTTCTTTTTCTCTAGATATTAAGCCAACGTGGTCAGCAAACGCTTGTAGCTCTGGATCAGATTTAATTAAATCCGTTAATTCTTTTATGTCTGTTTTAGCCATACCTGGTATTTCAAACCCGGCTTTGTCCCACAAATAAACTCTTACCGCATCGCCATATGTAAAATCACCGTCAGGAGTTTTTTTAGTAAGTTTTTTACGAGCATTAGGAATTAGTTTTATTAAGTTTTTATAGTCATTTGATATAGACTGCTTAGCTATATTCAACTCTTTATAAGCTCTATTTAACGGTTTAATTAAAGTTTCTTCAAAAAACTTTCTATGTTTGTTTCCTTTTTCTCCCTTGCCCATAAAGTTATATAATAACCCTACAAAATCCTCGTGAGATGGTGGGATAAAAAATCTAAACTTTCCTTTTCCTTCACCTCTTTTCCTACCTTTAGTAGGTGAAAATCTTTTTCTAGATTCTATACCAGTAACATCTTCTAATATATCATTAAACGTTTCATCAGCATTTTTACTGAACATTGCTTTAGCACGTTGAACCTTAGACTTAACATCAAATTGATCTAGCATGTTACTAACTGCTTGTACGTTTTGCAAAGCATCATCAGCAAAATAAAAGTCATTATAACCATTAGCAACTTTATCAGCTATCCAAAGTGCTTTAGCTTCTGACGTAGAGTTGCCTAACCCTGTTATGTTTTTTAAAGGTATGTCTAATCCATTTGCCTTTAGAAATGTTTGTATTGCTTTGGCAGACGCAGCTGGTCTTGCTGTTAATATAAACATATCTTTAGTACCAAACTTACCTGCTAGTTTTAAGGCTTTGTTAAACAACGGTGCTGTTTCTCCACCAACAACTTCATTAAACTCTGAAAAATCCCAAGTATAACCTTGATCTGTTAAGTCTTGATATGTAGAAGCGTATTCCTCAGCATTTAAAGAACCTGTTGTTCCATCAGGTCTAGTAAATTTAATCTTAGATTTAGTTATAGCTAATGTATCATCAAAATCTAAAACAGTAATACCTTTTGTTTCTTTTTGTTTAGAACGCATTACCATGGTTGCTTCACTTAAAAGCATATAAGGCATAACGTTTGCATCAATTTTAGGCTTAACATAGTTTTGCATGTAACTTTGTATTTCTGCTAAAGTTTTTTCTCCAGCAAAGTATTCAGCTAATAAATCTTGTTGTTTAGCTATTATCATTGGTGTTAACTCTACGTCTACATCGATTCCAAATTCTTGAGCTATTGTTTTACCAGTGTCTAATTTTATAACGTTAGGATCTATACCTCCAACTATACCTAACTTTAAATTTCTACCGTTATTATTTACAAACTCATTGAAGTATCTTATCCAAACAGATTTTTTTCCAGATAAAACATCTGCTAAATGTTCTGCTGGAATATTTTCTTCATAATTATAATTATCACCAGCCATTCTATCATCAAATATTTTCGGTAATTGACCCTGAAAGAAACTAGTAGCAGCAACAGCATTATCAAAGTGATTGTTTTCATCAAACAAATTACCTTGTGCTAATCTATTAAATAAATATCTACCCAAAAAACTAACCGGAGAAGTGTGTTCTTCAACATTTGTCCCCATCAATGTATTAAAAAACTTGATAGGTGATACAATTCTCATAAAGTGGCCTTGGTGAGCACTTATTGATTTCATCCAACCACCGATAACTTGTAATGCTAATTCCGGATCTTCAGCATGTATTTCCTCAAACGCTTTCCATATTTTCTTTAAACCTCTTATTTTACTTTCGTTATGTTCTTTTAATTTTCCTTGTGCTAGTAATTTTAAAGCTTTTCCAAAGCTAGTTCTAGTCATAGCGTTTTCTATGTCTTTATCTGGAGGGGCAAATTCAAAACCCATGTGTCCTAAAATTTCTTTTCCCTCGTTAACATAAGAATTTACTTCTGCCACGTTTCTATATGGTAGGTTTCTAGTCGCGCCTCTTTGATATTGATAAATACCATCTATCTCTACTAAATCTTTCTGAGTAGTACCTGTCCAACCAGAAAATCTAAAAAAAGATTCTGGCAACCTAGTGGCTACAGTTGGTGAAAATTGTTTTTGTATAAACTCGTTTCTACCTTCTTTTGAATTTGTATCTAAAGGTTTAAATCCTTGTAGCTCTGTTAACTCATCAATAGTTAATCTTAACTCAGGTAAATCCTGCCCTACCTCTCTTTCTTCTAAAAACTTTTCTTGCTTACCGTTTTCAATTTGAACATTAGAGTCTTTAGGTGGTGGATTAGACCACATAGTTATAGACTTACCATCTTCCAATAAACTTATAACGTGACCAGGACTATCAGGTTTAGCTAAAAGATTTTTTCTTACAGCTTGGTTAGTCATCATTTTCCCAGTTTGTTTTGCTAAAGCTAACACTCTAGACGATGTATTTCTATCTGTACGAACAGGTTTACCATCTATAATACCAAATACTTCTAAAAATTCAGTTTTACTTATGTTAGGTTTTTTTACTTGAACAGCCAGCCCAGCTGTACTACCAGTTTTAGCAGCTCTTACTCTATTAGATTTTTCATAAAAAGCCTTTAATAAAACATTCTGAACACCAGTAGATGTGCCAGACATTGTTGTTCCTTCTGGTAACATTGCTAAAAGTAAGTCAGCATTTTTACTAATAAACATTTGAGCCGCTTGTAATTCACCTTTAGTTATATTAGCACCTGTCTTTAATTTTTTTGGATTTATACCAAATAAACCACCAGTTATTTCTGGTGTTAAATCTTGTAATGTTTTAAAGTTTAACTTATTTAGATTTAAACTAGGAAGTATTTTTTTAACTGCTCCATCAACTTTGTTTTCAACTCTCAATCTATCTGCTAATTGAACTTTTTTCTTCTTACGTTTTGGTGTTTCAACGGGAGCTTCTTCAGCAGCTATATCAACTCTTTCCGTGATATCATCTGTAAACTCTTCACCTAAAACTCTTTTAGAAGCCTCAATAGCTCTAGCTGGTAAAAACTTATTTATATAAGCGGCTAATGGTACTCCAGATTCTGGATTGTATTCTCTTACTAAATCTAGTATACCACGTTTACCAGTTTCAATTTCATCTGTTAATAATTGTCTATCAAAATTAGGAGCTTCACTACGTTTCTGTACTATTTTATTAACTATGGGTTTAAATTGTTCTAATATTTCAAATATTCCTTTTTCGCCTTGTGCTTCGTATATACGTTGAACATTGTCAGAAGCCTCTTTGGAAAATGCCTGACCTACCTTAGGACCACCTTCTATATCTATACCTTCTAATAGCTTTCCTTGAGCTCCTTTAGCTATTAAAGCTATCATAGCTTTATTTATTTTCTTAGGATCTTTTACTGTCTTGTGGTAATCTTTAACAAAATTAAGAACGTCTTGATCTGTGTTAAATTCTATCTTCCGTCCTAAATACTTTTGACCAAACCTTCTCCATGTGTCTCTTAATCCTTGTATAACTCCTTCGTTTACCTCTACGTCATTCCAATTTTCAGATGTAATAGCCAGCATCTCTTCTCCTAAACCTTCATTTTCTTCGTATCTAGAAATTTGATCGTTTATTGTACTGTTTTTAGATATTGTAGCTCCTTTAGCTTTCAAGGCTCTCTGTAAAGCTTGACCCAAAGCCATTTGAGCCTCTATGTTACCTTGAAGTGTTGCAAATATAGCTCCATGAAAAAATTCATGAGCAGGAGTGTTTAACATGCCGTCTTTAAAAGATGTTTCTTCGTTTATAAATAAATCGTAACTAACAACTTTTCCATCACTATCAAATATAGGTGCCATTCGACCGTAACGCTTAGACTCTCCTTTTACAACACTTAACACTTCGTCTACAGGTGCAACGCCAACTTGCCCAGCACCTTCTAAAACACCTAGCTCTTCTCTAGCCGCGTTAACCTCATCTTGACTTGCGTTTGGATCATTTATTAATTCTTGTAGTCCAGTTTGTAACCCTTGCACCATAGACTGATAATCTACATTTTCTTTAGTACTAGCTAAATGATTTTGAAAAGCTTTTGTATTACCACTTTTAACATTTATATTTAAACCAGTTTTTTTATTAACGTAATCAGCTAAATCTTTAATATTTTTAATTGACTTCTTACCTTCCTTTGCGTTGGCCTCGTTTATTTTATTTATAAGTATTTCGGTTCTAGCTCTACCAACCTCTTGCTGTGTTTTCTTTCTAGCTCTAACGTCTTTAGTTCTTCTATCTACACCAGCATATTTTTCTAAAATATTATCTATTTCAGTTTCAATTTTTTCTAAACGCTCTTGTGCTCCTGGTTTTTTTCTTATACCTTTTAACTTAGTATCCGCTTCTGCTTTTTGCAGTTGTTTATCTAACTCTATTAATCTATTTATATCTTTCTCATCACTAACTCGAGTATCTAATTTTGATCTTCTTATAAAATTATCTTGTATATCAAACAACTCACTCGCGAGCATGTCATCACCTTCTATGTTGATATCTAGTTTACTTAAGCTTTCAGCATCTAAACCATCTATTTTTTCTAAAAACTCATCTTGAGTATATTTTACCTTTTTTTTATCATGCGTTATAGTATACACAGGTGCTTTTTGAACTAACGCTTTTGTAGGACCTGTTACTAGCGCGCCAGGTGTTTCGGCAAACATTTCTAAAATTATATCAGCGGCATTATAATCTTGGCCAGCAGCTTTCTGACCAGCATATTCACCAATACCACCACTAATACCTTCGCCAATTGCAGTTACACCAACTCCAGCTAAAGCTGCTCTTGTTGTCCCTGATTTTAAAGTTTTACCAGCAACAGTAATTCCTTTAGATAATGATTTAGCTGTTTTAACACCAACCGCCCCAGCTATACCACCACCAATCATGTCTATAGCACCTATCCACAAACCTCTTTTTAAGGCTTTATTTTTTACTCTATTGTAATTATCTTCGCTAGATAAAAACTTTTTTACAGTTTCTTTGTTATATTCTTCTCCTTTGTCTTCAATTTCTTGTTTTAACAACTCTGTGAAAGTTAATCCGTTTTCTAAAGCTGTAGATAAACCACCCATAGTACCAGCGATAGCGCCACCACCGGCTCCTATTAAATTACCAAGACCAGGAACAACAGAACCAGCTGCACCAAATGTTAATGCGCCAGCGCCAGCGCCAGCCGCCATCCAAGCTAAAGCGTCTGGAGTTTTACCTTTAGCAACATCAACAATTGAATCAAATCCACCAGCAGCCATCATAGCTAAAGATTGCATTGCTACTTGAGAAGCTAACAAAGCCCCACCATCTGGGTCTTTACCTAACTCTAAAAGTCCATTCCAAAAACCACCACCACCTTCTTCTACAGCTTTAGCAAACTTAATCATTCTATCGCTTTGTGGTAAACTATTTAGTTTTTCACCAGCTTTAATCATAGCTTCTATAGACTCGTCAGAATGATTACCTTTAAAAACTTCTAAATTTTCTTCTAATACTCTACCAGTGTGATAACCAGTTAATAAAGCATCGGCATACTCTCCACCTATGTTGGCTATAGTTGAAAACGTAGATTGGTTTGGCCCAGTTGCAGTTTTGTTAGCAACCTCTTTTGACATTACTCTAGCATAACCACTAGGTGTGGTTGATTGAGCTATTTTACTTATAGTGCTAGTTATATCTTTCCAATCCCAAAAACCACCTCCCGATTTGGATCCCATATTTTTTGGCCCTCCGGTCGGGGTTACACCCGCAGAGCCTGTTGTCTTTCCCAATGTGTGCTTTTTAGCATTAGGATATTTTTTCATAAAAGCATTTAAATCTTCAGGCTTAACATTAAAACCTTTGCCATCAACTATATATTTCTCCATATTAATTTTTTTGGAACGGATTAGGATCAATTTCATTAGGAATTCCATCTCCATCGTTATCACCAGGAACTACAAATGTAGATTTGTTTGGATTAAAGTCTTCAAACTCTTGTTCTTCTTCGTTTATGTTAGTATCACCTTTTCCTAAGTTACCATACCCTTGACCTTGTATCACATCATTTTGTGATACTTTCGTTTTCTTAGGTGGGTCTTCTAATCTACTTGTATAATAGTATTCTCCATCTTCAAACGTATAAAAACCATATCCATTATTACTTGCTAACTCACCTTTAAAACCTTCTTTGATTTTCTCAATTTCACTAAGAACTTGACTGTTGGTTAAATGTCCTCCAACCTTACCATAATAATTAGTTTTATTTGGATCATATTTATTAGCCTCACTCTTATCAGATTCTTTTTGACTTAAATATTTTGCATAACCATTGTCATAAAAATCATTTGATTTTTGTAATAAAAATTGAGTTACATCTTCTCTCATAGGACTATTTTTCGCAAAATTCTCACTTTTTAAAATTTCCATACCACCTATCCATTCTTGAGAACCAGGTTCATAACCTAAATCCATGAGATATTGATAAGCCATAGAACTTTCTGGTAGCTTGCTTAAAGTTCCATCAACATAAGTACCACCAAAAAAATAATCTTTAATAGCATTATCACCAACACCGTTTACTTTAGCTCTAATAGTATCCTCGGTTAAAGGATTTCTTGTTTCTCCGTTTTTACCACCTAATCCGTCGTTGTACGTAGTATTAAATATTTCAGTTTGAATAGACTGTAAAGAGTTGTCTGACGGTGGAGCAAATGTTATGTCTTGAAGAGGTGTGTATACTAGCCCCATTATTTCTGATTCTTCTGCTTTTTCTGACTCCGGCATTATTAAATTTCTATCAACATCTGGATCTCCTTCTGAAAACTCACCAGTTCCTTCTAGCTCTACCAGCCTTAACTCACCCGTACTTGGATCAACCTCCATGTAATTTAATAAAGTGCCATTAGCCAACATCGTTGAATAAGCCATCTCATCACTATGTGAACCAGAGTTGTATCCTTGTATTGACCCGTCACCTGGATCTGCAATATCTCCATTCATCATCCTAGATCTTTTTTGCTCTGTTTCTCTTGCGGTTTTTAATACACCTAAATGTTCATTCATCTTTGCCATTTTCATCATGGCATTGTCCATCATCTCTTGGCCTTTGTTTTTTCTTTTACCACCTATACCAAGCTTTAACATTCTAGCGCCCTTGTCATATTCTTTTTTAAATCCATCTAAAGCGGCTTGTACTTGTGGGTTAAGTTCATCACCAATTTTTTCAATTTCCATTGACATAGCGGCAGCAGCGCTACTGTTTTTACGTTTTAAATCACCTAGCTCTTTGAATACAGTTTTATAATGCCCATAAGCTTCTTTACCAGCCCATTTAAACACACCATCAATAAGTTCATTTCTATATTGCTGGCTTGAAGGTTTGTACTTACTACCAAAACCAGATCTATACATTTGATCTACATCTACTTTGAATCCACTCATAATATTTTTTTTAATTTACCAGCCAAAAGTTCTTTGTCCCCAGTTTTGATCTGCTTGTTCTTTTTGCCATTGTGCTTGTTGTTGCCCCGATAAAAATGCTAACTCTCCTTGTGCTTGTTGTATTGCTGCGTTACGAGCATCAGAAGCACCTTGCATTTTCATTTGTTGTACTTGCATGCTCATTTGTTGATTTGCCATAGCAGCTTGTTGTTGGCCACTAGCAATACCCATCTCTCTATCAGCAACCATTTGCTGTTGAGCTTGTGCACCTTGAGCTCTTGCCATACCAGCCTGCAAACCACCTTGCATCTGTAATTCTCTTCTTCTTTGCACATCTTGTTTGCCAGACATTCTAGCCATTTGAACTTGTGATTCTTGTTGGCCTAGTCCCGCCGATATTCTTCTAGCACTCTGAGCACCTTGATTTGCCATTGCTTGAGCAAGGCCAGCTATACCAGAACCACCAGCAGCTCCTTGTAAACTTTGCATGGTATTAGCTTGCGATTGTCTAGCCATATCTCTTTCAAATTCTGCTGCCTGTGTATTTACAGTTAAATCTTCTGCAAAATTAGTTTCATCAATATTTGCATAAGGATTTTTTATATCAGCAAACGCGTTTTTAAATTGATCTGTACCCAAACCTGCAAATGCGTTGCCTATACTTTGGCCCCTTACATCTTCACCATAGTTTTTACTTGCATCAACATCTTTAAAGCCTTGGAAAGCTTGATTAATCTGTTGTTGCAAAGTATTTCTTAATGGGCTTTTTCTTAATGGTTTAACTTTACTTCTTGCCATATTTTTATTGTTTATTTATTCTTTTATAATCACACTATTTGCTAATTTTTTACCTAAGCTGAGTGTAGGAACCTTTCTACGTCAAAATATAATGTACGGTCAGCAGCGCTCCGGAAGTTTTTTACATGTATTATTCCTGTTATTGTCACAATATTACTAGCACCAGTAAATGTTAGTGTTTCTCCATTTGTTACTGTGTGACCACCAGGTGTTAATGTTAAGTTACTACTACTTATTGTTGTTACTCTTGGCTCGCTAGTACTAACATCTATACCAGCACCACTAACAATACTAACGTCGTCCATTATACCAGTTACACTTGCCACGTCAAAATCATTTAAAGACGCCGAACCTGTAGCGCTAGCATCACTTATTGTTGTAGTTATTGTTGTTGGTGTTATTTTTACATCACTAAGAGCGACCTCCATATTAGTCATTGCTTTTATTTGGTCATAACCATAAGCATAGACTTTAACGTTACTATCACTAGCTATTGTTAAATCTTGTGCTGGTGAAAAAGATAAACTACCGTTGTTTTCACTAACAGTATTAGGGTATCCTGCAATATTTTCTTCAGAACATACTATAGTACTTCCATCGGTTATAGCACTGCAACTAGCAAGTACTTCTCTTATGCGTTTTGGTCCTCTTACTGGTATATCACAATCTTGTGGTTGTACTATTTCAGTAGTTTTTATTTTTGTGTAACCAGATATTCTAGAATTACTTTGAAAATTGCCACCAGTTGTAGAACTAGGATCAATTAACATGCCTTCTTTTAGTCCAACTACATTGCTTACTGGCCATTTAACATGTTTAGCTTTAGAAAAACTTAATGTTACTCCATCTGCAACGCTAACAGCCTCTGAACATCTAAAAACAAATGTACTAACAAAAGAAGCAACAGTAACAGTGGCAGTAGAAGATATACCAGTACCAGTAACTCTATCACCAACACGCATTTTGCTAGTAACAGCAGTGTCCATAGTTACATCTGTAGCGCTACTAACCACTCCATTAGTAGTATCTGTACTTGTTACGCTTGGATATAACTCGCTATTTGTTAATCCATCCACCGTATCTGGTGTAGCACCTATATTAATCAATTTTACAGCACATAGATCATCTACAGTTGGTGTTCCAGTAACTCTAATAGATTTTCCAGAAGTTGCTGTTAGAGTGATTGAAAAATCTAATTTAAATTCTTCTCCAGCATAACAACTACTTCTAGTCTGGGCACCTGTATCGTTACCATATCTTGGTGTTGATGTTTCAAATACTTCGCCACTATCGCTTAAAGTAGGGGAAATACAACTTAATGTAAATGGAAGTCCTGTAAAACCAAATAATTTTTTTTCTATTATTCCACCAACACCACCGGTAGATTTATTGTGATATATTGTTCCATCAATTCTTTTGACAGCATTATAATCTCCAACATTTACAATACCACAACTATGATTAGCTATAAGTTTGACTGTATAAGTGATGAGTTTTGACGGAGCTGGAAACACTACATTAACAATATCATTTCCCTCTTCATTAATCATTCTGTCTTTTAATTTTGTCGTAGCAGAAGAAGAGGTTCTAAAAAGATTTGTAGAAAAATCGTAATATTTTCCATCTTCATCTGTTACTTCTAAATCATATCTTGCTCCGCTTTCACCAACAACTTCAATACGTCTCATTTCGCCAAGTGGATTTATAAAAGTATCAAAATCACCAATAATATTTTCTATTCTTTTTTCAGTCATAATTGCTTGTTTATTTACTACTTTCAAAAATCTCAGCGCCAACGGCGAATAACTCTGCTTTCTTAGTTGAGTTATTCCTAAATTCCATATCAGCATAATAACCTAAAACTCCTGATACCCCAGGTGATCTATGTTTTTGAAACATAATATAATCTGAAGCAGCATTTAATAATCCCCAAATTGCTGGCGCTGGGGCTGGATGGTAAATCCATAAATAAGTAGTTCCACCACCGGGATCATTATTAGGGTTGTTAATCTCTAAAATATTACCAAGATATGTAGCACTAGGCGCAACATCAACACTAAAACTAGCTGTTGTAGATAGATTTTGAAAAACAAATACAGCGTCTTCTATTTGAGCAGAATCATTTATTGGATAGTTAAAGTTTAATTGTAATATAGGCATACTATTTTATTTTGTTGTTAGTGTTATGGTAAACATGAACCATCATTTACATAAGCCGTAGGATCATAATTAGATGCACTAGCGTCTGTACAACCACCTACTGTTAAGGAAGTATCTCCATTTGCACCAGCTAACATTAAGAAGTTTGCTTGAGATGGAGATCCACAACTAACACCATCATCACATTCTGCTAGTGTCCAACCCGCTATTTGTGTTAAGTCTGTACATCCAGGAATACATGGTACTGAGTCTGCACAATGACATTCACAATGGTCCGATATAAGACTTATTTGTGCCATTTGCGGAACAACATTAGCTGGCCAATTTGGTGCAGTAAATGTACCATAACAGGTTAATAGTTCTTGATTTATTGTAAATACATCTCCCATACCTGCGTTAACAGAAGGACATCCGTTAGCATTTAACCAAGATATAGCTTGTGTCCACGTGTTGAATGATTGATAACTATAAGGTGGTGGTGGATTCTGTCCTGGATTATTAGCAAAAGAAACCCCAATAACAGTCAAATGACGAACAATACCACCGTTGAGCACATAGTGTGGAGCGCCATTGTAACAATTACTTAAACCAGAGTTAGCCGCAAGATCTAGAGGATGCGTACTTTCCCAGTAAAAATAATCTACTGAAACATTTGGATAGTTTTGAAGCAGCCAATCAGCATAAGCTGTATTAGATGGAAAAGACAAACCACTATCAGCATGAGCTCCCATTACACCCATAGTAGTATTTATTGGTAATCCATTTGCCATGCTAGTAACACACTCTGATACTAAACCATTATCCATGCAGTCTCTTACGTTACTAAATGCGCCGCTTGAATTAGGAATGTCTATACAATGTGCTCCTGTAATATTATTACCAGCCGTACAATCAGCCGTTGGGTATTGGCAAGTACCATCATCACACGTTGCTGTTGGATCATAATTAAATGCATTTGGATCCATACACCCATATTCACAATATAAACATGATCCATCATCTATAGTAGCAGTTGCATCATAGTTAGTTGCTGTTGGGTCTGTACAACCTGGAATTTCTGGATATTCACAACAAGATATACAAGAACTAGTTATATCTGCAATAGTATATGTTGTACCACCATATATATATGTAAAATTATCATTTACATCAAACATTCCGTAATTAGTTGCTGTAACATCTAAACAACCTGCGTACTCACAGAGCGACGGATCATTAACCGTAGCTGTAGCATCGTAAGTGGTAGCGTTGATATCCATACAACCTTCAATAATATAAGTACAACACTCATTATTACCAGGTCCAGTTCCTGGTAGATCACAAGGTATCGTTGCTGTAGAGTCATAATTACTAGCAGAAGAATCAGTACAACCGTAAACAAAATCTAAACAATCGCAATAATCTTGTTGCCACACAAGAACTCCAGAGACAACGTTAGAAGTACAAGGCACATTTGATTGTATATTTGCCCCAGGCATAAAGTTTGGAGCTGATGGGTCCATACAACCATATATAGCCGGATCACAACAACTAGTGTCATTACCAGGCGTGCAATCACAATCACAATCACAATTAGCCAAGGGATCGTAATTAAGATATTCGTCAACTAAAACTCCAGTTGGCCCACCGCCATTACCCATACTTGCGTTTTCGCCTAACACTTGGTTTGCATCCATACAGCCACACGAAGGTAACACACACGATCCATCATCTACATTAGCTAGTGGATTGTAATTAACAGCTGTTGGATCAGTACAACCAGGAACCTCACAAGAACCATCATCACATGTAGCTAAAGGATCATAAGCCGATGAAGACGCGTCCATACATCCATACACACAAGGCTCACAGCAAATGTAAGGTGGTCCAGCTGTTCCATTAGGATCTCCATTAGCGTCTACACAAGGTATATTTGCATTAGGATTATAATTAACCATATCGTTATTATCCATACATCCTAGTATTTCTACGTCAGGATTAAAGTTTTCAAAACCACCAATACCTTGAGCTGCAAATTCATCAAATTGTGGCATTGTCCAATCGTTAAAAAATGGACCTTTTATATAGTTAAACCACTTACCTTCTTTATCAATAAATTCTGGAACAGAACCTTGTTGTAAATCTGTTTTTACTTTTTGTACCCACCATCCTGGTTTAGATATTAAGTTGTAATATTCTTTATCGTCATATACTGTTGTGGTACCATATGCGTCAGTTACACTTTGTGTTGTATATCTTCTAATTCTACTTTGCGATCCTTCGTAGTTTATTGTTTTAAAGTTTTTAACAGAACCAGCACCATCGTTCATTAAAAGATTAAAACTAGAATGATATTGCTGTCCATAAAAGTTGTTTCTAGGAGGAGTAGGGTGATGATGTTGATATAAATTACCTTGATTAAAAGTAAAATATTCATTTGCACAACTCACAGCATGCTCTGGCGTAAAAGATTTAAAACTTGTCCAACCTTTAACGTTTTCTTTAAATGTTAAGGTTTTACCTTCTAGAATAATAGGATCATCTTCGTTTGGTGGAGGAGGAGTTCCATCACAATAGCTGCTAGAAAATATTATATTACCATCAGCATCAAGACCAGTATTAGGATCCGCATCTAGTATGTCTCCACAGATAACCCCATCAGTTGCTTCGACAGAAGTATACCAATAACCAATATCAGGCCAATCAGCACCTGTAGCTTGGAAATTTGGATCGTTACAATCAGTTGGATCACTATTATTATCTGGATTATAATAAGTTCCTTGTCCATTTACACATCCACAGCACATAATTCCACCATTTGGAGGTGGTGGTGGCGGTGGAGGAAGCGCTTCACAATAACAAGGCGCTCCTTGTGTACACACTTCTAAGTGTGGTATAGGATCTGTTGGGCCATTTAAAGAAACAAAATAATTTATAATTAACGTTATATAGTCCGCTAAATTTGTACTCATAGTAACACCAGCTAAAGGTAAGTTTGCCATTGTGTTTGTGAGAATATAATCCCACGTAAAGTATCCACCAGGAAACTCTGGAGGCCCCATCCAAGGTGCTTTTTGTGAACCATAATTAGCAAGACCGTTTGGCCCCGTGTTACATCCACAAACTTGTGAACCAACTGGCCCCGGACCAGTACAATCATCTGTCCCGCCAGGATACCAACCAAAGTTGAAATGTGTCATTTGGTGATAGTAAGTACTAGGAGGGCTATTATCAACTTCACAACATGGACCATAAACCGGGTGCACAGCCGTGTCGCAGGACGGGCTAAAATATTCAAATTTAAAATCTTGAATATGATCTGCTGATAAACCATTTGAAGGTTCAGTGTAATATGCAAGCCAAGTATTTAAATCGTGAACTACGCCTGGATTAGGAACAGTTACTGTATTAGTTGTGTAAGTGTTGAGAGAACATGAATCAACTGGTATATTATTAAAAAGCATTCTATTGCTTCTAAATGGTGATGAACTTGAACTACCAGGCAAAGGAGACATTAAAGTTATATTATATTGATCTTTGTTGTCGTCATAACTACCAAAAACACTTGTTGTGTTTTTTAAATTATCTTTAAACCAATCTTTCATACCATGGTCTGATATAGGTGTTAAACCATCTTTAGATAATCTAAGTACAGCTCCCCTAACTTTATCTGAAAAGTAAGCTCTGTAAGATTCTGAGGCAAATGACTCTGGGTTTGTAGATATACCATATTCACCTACAAATGGTATAGTTTGTCCTAACACATTTTCAGTTGCAGTCAACTGTGTGTTACCATCAGCGTTAAACACAGCGTCTTTGTTTGATAATATTCTTAGTACTTTATCCTCACATAAAGTAACTAAATCAGTATCTCTAGCATGTAATTTTTGTATACTACCATAACTAGGGTTTACATCTTTTGTAATTTTTTCTGCTTGTATAAACTGATTTAAATTGTTTATACCACTTATAGAGTTGTATAAACCTGAATATATTAAACCAGTAGTTCTTCTTTCCTCTTTATATTGCTCTCCTAGTGTTGTTGATGCAAATACACCGTTTGAAATAAAAGGTAAGTTAAAATAATCTCTAATTCTATTAGACTCAACTCCATTGCCATAAGAATAGCAATTATGCCAATTAAGAGAGTAAATTTCATTATAAAGAAGATTATTTACTTGTACTCTATCTGTAAAAGTTTCACCAAGAATAACCGTGGTAGCTCCAGGGAAACCTGTAACGGTTACAGTCATAACACTACCATCTAATCTAGTAATATTAAGTTTGTCACCAATATTAGTTTGAACCAATCCAACAGTAGGACAACCAAGAGGATCAACACATATAGAATTAGTACCATTAACAGGATCACTAACTTGTATTTCATTGTCAGATATACCACCTATTATTGTAGTTGTAGTATTTATCATTAGTCCCGAAGCAACGTCTCTTTGTATTGATGAACCAGTAGGTATGGCTGTATATTTAGTAGTAGCATCTAGCCTCATTGGATTATAACCACTAGCTTCGTAATAAATGTTTAAATCTGTAGTTTCTTTTGGTTCTGTTTCCCATATAGCAGGATCATCCGTGTAAGTTTCACCATCAATTGATGGTTCTAATATTTCTAATGTGTAACTAACCGCGTCAAAAAGTCTAACATCTTCATTTGGATATTCACCAATGTTAAAACCGCTTCCATGTTGAAAGTGTCTTTCTGAATTTGAACCAGTCTGTTCAATTGCTTTATTAGGCGCTTGGAAATTAGCTGGATTCCAAGGTCCACGTCCTTCACTGTTCCATTTCCAAGCCATCCAATGAAAGTTTTCAACAAAATTCTCACTAAATCCATTAAGTTGAGGTTGTACAAACTGAAGACTAGTACCAACATCCGGTGTAATAGTATCATATTTTGTCATAGTTCTTCTATAACCAGTTAAATAAATATGATATTTGCTAGTGGCAGAATCAAAAACAACTTCTTTAACTAATAGAGCTTGGTTTTTAAGCACAACTGTTGATCCTGGAGTGTTTGTATAATCTTCCCAAAATGTACCCGGTGCAGTTGGATAATTATTGTTTACAATGTTTGGGGCTAAATTAATAGCAGCAGCGGCTACTCCAAAATTAGGTGCAGATGGCTCTATAATTCCTGCATCATTTAAACCAGAACCAACTGTAAATAATACTAGTCCTTTGTGTATTGCTATAGTTGACGCACCTCCTCCAATGTTAGTACCAATAATACTATCTACAATTATATAATAATTATCTAAATTAGTAATGGTGTTAGCTGATGTTGCTCCAGCTGCCGCTGCGTTAATAGTTATATCAAAACCATCATTATTTATTATATCATTAGTAGTACTACCCCAGCTATAACTATCCCTTACTGGATTCCAATTTTTTCCAAAGTTATTGTTAGGATCTTCATTAGTAAAAAAGAAGTTTTTTGTAAAGTTAGCTGGATTTGTAAAACCATTAACCGCATTATATCCAGCCCCTCTTTGAGCAGCGGCAAATGGAGCATCCCAACCTGGATTTCCCCATCCTATCACATTCCACTCTTCACCACCTTGGTTAATACTCATGTCGCTTTGTATTGCTAAATGAGGTAGTAAACAGTATCTCATGGTGCCATATTCTTCAACATTTTCACCTATAACATATACTGTTTGCTCAGGATCTTCAGCCCATCTCCATCTTGTACCTGGTGCTAAATGATCAATAAAATCTTTTTCGTTAGGATGAAATGGATTACCTCCGTTTCTAAGATCAAAAAAGCCTGTTTTACCGTAGTATTGTGGTCCAGCTGCATTATAACTATTAGCCCAATCATCATCATATATACCACCAAACGCTAACTTTAAACTAAAATGTGAACCAGGAACTGGTGAACCAGCTACATTACTCCTACCAAAGCCATTAGAATGGAATTGTCCATAAACAGTAGTATTGTAATTTCTAAAATTAGTGGTAGAAAAACCAGTCTCTTGAAACCAGCAACCACTAGCTGTACCACCTGGATTACCAGTACCACCTGGAGCTGTACCACTACCAGCGTTTAAAAGAGAACCGTTCCAAAAACCAGATCCAGGTGAAGTCATAGGTGCATTTGCTCCACCTGATGCCGTAGAAGCACCAGAACAAGTAATTTGCACTCCTCCACTACCATCTAAATTGTTGTTCGCACTTTTATAACCAACATGTCCTCCACCATCTATAAACCAGCAAGTACCTCTATTGTTAAAATCAACAGGATCCATATAACCTCTAGTTTCGTCTTCCCCTATTTCAAATGTAAAACCATAAGGATTATTCAATCCACTTAATCCTTTACCAACATTGAACCATAACGAGGGAGTATCTCCCATTAACGCGCCACCAAGATGATTAAAACCGGTAAACGTTCCTAATCCAGGAATTGGAGAGTGTTGTGAATCTGCGTGTTGAGCTCCCCATTGTATACCTCTACTACCAATGTCTGCATTACCAGCCGCGTTTGCATGATCAGTAGCGTCAAAAAATCTAAATTTATTAAACCACGCTTGATATCTATTTTTATTTGGGTATCTTATATGCTCGTGCTCACCATATAACATATTGTCAAATGATCCTCCAGCGTTCCAAGGTTGTCCAATTGCCGTTGGGTGTTCTCTAAAACCAGCAAACCCATGGTTTACCGTGTCACCTCCCATACTTACAACATCATTACCGTCACCGTTGTAGTTATATAAAAAAGCAGATATCTCAGGAGTAGGATTTGTTTGTCCTTGCCAGGTGTCATATATATATTGATAACCATGTTTGTTTAGTACGTTTTGACCAAATCCAAATACTTCTCTAGCTGAAACTATTTTGTAACTATCAGTAGTAGAAGAATAAGTACTACTAACATACTTTCTAAACACATCGTCGTTAAGTATTTTAGCAAAAAATCTACCATCAAATTGAGGTAAATTTTCTACTTTATATCTATATATATTTATTTTAGCACCTTCGTTAATTTGTGTGGCAGATAGTCCACTTGGGTCGTCACATATAAAATTAATATCACTACCAAATTGCCCTTTTATTTTTAAGTAATACCTTGCTTGTCCAACTGGCACAAAACCAGCGTCACCTGGTGATGCGTCAGGAATAAAATCAGTAGTTATTTCTACAACTCTATATCTATCAGAAACTTTTCCATTTGCAATAGTAGCCATTTCAAAGTCAACATAAACTTTGTCTAAAGGCGCTTCTCTCATTATTTTATAAAGATCAGACAAATTACTAGATGAGAAAGGTTGATACATCATTTCAAAACTATCATCACCAATACCAGGAGCTGTAGTCATACTTGTGCCAAATACATCAGTTCCACTACCTGAAATATAAGAATGTACTGCACTACCAATTTTTATTTTTACAGTTTTAATATAATCTGGAGCATCATTTTCTATAGCTATTACTTTATATCTAGCAGGCTCTGTAACAGGGTCATTATTGTCAGAACCCTTTTTTAATATTATAAAACTTTCTTCGTCTAACTTAGCTCTATCTGTAGAAGGAAACGATAGCCAAATATTACCATCTTCAGCGTCATACCACCTACCCATAGCTAGGTTATAATATTCACCAGAAGTTTCTTTTACAAAAAACTTCATGTATTTCATGTTTGGTGGAAACTGAGAGCCAGCTTGAAAGTTTATATCAAATCTATTTTGATTAGCAGAATTGGCTTTGTCCATTACTAACGTACCAGTATCATTAGATAAAACTGGAGTTTCTCTTCCGAACTCATCTATAAACACAACTCCTAGTTGATATTCTCTTAATGTTTTAATTGATTTAAAACCAAATCCAGCTGTAACAGGTGTTCCAATAAAAGAGCCTACAGCAATAGAAAAGTCAGGATAATATTGATTAGTAGTTAATCCAGCTTTTAAATCAAAATTTTGTATATAGTTTGCGTACACTATTCTATTTCCAACAATCTCTTGAGCTAAAGCTTTTCTAGGTACGTTATCCCAAGGTCTTAATAACTGGTTAGATGGTAGTATAGCGTATATAGTATCAGATGTAACCGTGTATTGGTTTGAATCCCAATTGTTCAAAGGAGCACCCACGGGTATTTCATCTTTTGGACTAAACGTTTCAACCACATATATATTTGGAGAACCATCTTCTTTATACAAAATATCTATTTCAACAACATCCTCGGGCATATCTTGAGTTATAAAATTTTGTAAATCTATAGAAGTTAATCTATTAGTCATACCAAGATTATAACCTTTCTTTATGTGGTAGTCAAATGAACCAGGCATAAAGGCAATATTTGAAAATGGAGCAAACGTAGAATATTCGCCATCTTCATATTTGTATCTATAAGAAAATCTAGGAAATTTAAATTCAAATAGGTTTTGATCATCATCCCAAATGTCTATAACGTAAGGCAATATACCACCATTAATACTGGCATTTGGTGGGGGTGGATACCCATCAATAGTAAGAATTTTTAATTTAACAGCGGCTGAACCAGGCTGAGAGTTAGGCCAATCCCAAGCTGCGTTATTAGCTGGAGATGTAGCAGAAAAAGCATTACCAGCCCAAGCTACTATTTCAGCTCTTATTCTATAATCTGTAGTTGGGATTGCTGGTTGTGATACTGTAAGTGTGTTTAAATCAGAGTAGTATTCTTTTAAATATACTTTAGCACCTACTGTCCATCTTAATGGATCTAAAGCAAAAGTAGTATTACCACTTATATCTGCATTTATTATTAAATGAATTTCTTCTCCAACCTCTAAAGCACTTAAATCATGGTAGTTTGTTGGTGGAACTGGAAGTGAGTTTATTATAGAAGATGGATTTGGTACGCCAACATTTTCTACAGAAGTATAAACAAGACCTGAATATGTTAAAGTTGGATCTCTAAAAGTAGCCGGAGTCATACTTAAAGGATTTTTAGGAGACTTTCTAATAACGGTAATATGTTTGGTTTCTAATGGTATTACAATGCCACCAGGACCAATACCTCTATCTGCATTTACTAATAACGTTTGTCCAGGTAAAGTACTACCTGTAATACACCTTTGTATGTTTATTTTTTTAGGCTCAGTATTGTTATCTGTCCAAAATAACATACCATCAATTACATTTACAGCAGTGATTTTATTTACAAGAGCACTAGTAAACTGTAAGCAACTAAAATTAGGATCTTTAACAACGTCAGTAATTATGCCATTTGCTACATCATATTCTGTTATTTTATCTTGCGTTATACTTTTCGTAAACCAATATAATTTATCTGATTTTTCATCAGCTATACTAGCAATACAAATAGCAGATGGATCAAAGTAAGATGGACTTAAATTGTGATTTCCTAATAAATTTTCAATAGCACCCACGTCAGATCCTTCAGAAACTGAAACCTGTAAATTTAACGCATCTCTATATTCTCCATTAGGAACAAGTCTCTCATCAAGATCCTTATTCATTTTACCGCTGGTAAAATTGTGCTTTATCTCCGGCATTTAATTAGTGTTTAATTTGTTTTGATTTACCTCGTAAAATTTGAGCTAGTTCTTCTATTTTAACATTAGACAATCTAAGTTTAGCTTTTCTAGCCGCGGCTATTTTGTCTTTTCTGAGTCTTTGTATTATAAATTCTGGTGTTCCTATTCTATAAGACATTATATCATGAGCAATGGTTTTGTACATAGCATCCTCAGCGAATTTATGTACTTTCATTTCTTCCTCCGTACCTAAACCATCACTTATATAATCTAACACAATAGTTTTACCAGCTAAATTAGAACTAAAATGTATTTTACCTGATTGTTCATCTATATAAAAAGATCCATTTGTTTGCGCATGTTCAGGTTCTATACCATATCTTTCGCCTAATAACGGCCAGTAACTATCATCTTCATAATCATCTTTACTATTTTCAGCAGGTTGTGCAGCTCTATATTTTGACCAAGTTACCGAAGTTGCATTTGGAGATATAAAAGTAATCTCTCCAACTGGAGGTACTACCGCTAACAACGGTAGTTGATCTAAAACCAAAATACCGTTAACTGTATCTACATTGACTACAGTTGTTGATGTTGGCCAGTATTTATGACTAACCATCATACCAACTTCAATATTGTCAAAATCACTAGGCGTACTAGCTGTTACTTTAAAATCTGTAATATTCCAAGATAAAAGTTCAACAATTTCAATATCGTCAGCATCATGCACTAATTCACCACTAGCATATTCAAAATTTAAAACTATTTCATTTGCTGAGAACGTGGGTAACACAACAGCACCAAGCGCATCAACTAAAAGAAAACTAGTTATACCCGCTGCGTTTGTTGTTCCATTTACAAAAGAACCAGCTGGTATATATGGGCCTGTAACCGACATACCATGATGTATGTTTTTATATTCACTGTCTAAAACAATAGTATTATTAGCTGCATTTAAAGTTGCTTTAGCGGTTAAATTGTAACTACCATCAGCGTCTTGAAAAGGATTATCTGGGTTAGATGTTAGTCTAGTTGGATATATACGATGTTTTATACCTGAATCATCTATCCAACTTATTTTAGTATAATTAACATAGTCTTGGGGCATTATCATTTGTAATGAATTTGGTACCAAAAACTCTGTGTTTTTAAAAGATTTAAAAGTATCAAATGAATATTCCGCTAAAGCTCTTTGAGCATGAAAAGCAATATCCATTCTTTTAGCTTTACTTATTATTTTTTCTTCACCAACATAAATTAACATAAATTGATCAATAATATCATGTAGAGAAACAAATTGATAATTACCATGTGATGATGGTGTGTTGTAATAATTTTGTGGTGTTGTACTTAATAAAGGCATTTAATTATTGTTTTTGTTGTGAAATAAGTTTTGCTTCTTCTGCAACTGCGCCACGCATTAAATCATCTCTTTTTATTGCTGATCCTGCTAGTTTTAGTATTTTATAAACTAATTCTGTTTCTTCTGCCATGTGTAGTTCGAAGTGAGTAGTAGTAGCAGCGTTGTATAAAGCTTTTCCTCCACCTTGTCTAATAACAACATGTCCCCATACGACGTCTGCTGGTTTTCTTATGTAGAACACAGCAACGTTTTTAACAGCTGGATCTACCAAGCCTCCATCATTGATTTGTAATTGACCTTTTCTAACATTATAAACAGGAGAACTTGGCGTTGGACTACACAAAGGTAATTTTTTTAGAGTAGCAGCAACTTCGTTAAAATCATTATTGTTAAGTCTATCACAATATATATGAGCTTGAGTTACGGCGTCTGGAGCATATTCAACACGTTCTATGTTGTGTACATACGATGGTATAAGTATAACTGCTGGATTGAACACAGCTGTACCCCAAATAGTATTGATAGCGGTTGGACCAGCAACGTCTAAAAATATATCAATCTTTTTTTCAAGTTGTTGTATCATGTCACCAAAAACAGTATCACTACCTGGTCTTCTTCTCCACTGATCTAAATCATAAAAATATTGCTCAAAAATATCTAACTGAGCCATATTAGCAAACAGATTAAACTCTTGAGGTGTTATATAACCTCTTTGTTCTTTGTTTGCCAAAGCTAGTACTCTTTGATAAACCGTATCTACATTAACCATATTGTTTATTTATTATTATAAGGGAATAATCTATTTAAAGTATCTTTTCTCTTAGCACATCCACAATCTTTTTTGATAGTTTTACTAACAGTATCGACAACTTTTTTTATTCCAGTTGCTTTTGTTATTTTTTCTATTGAATCGCCTAGTCCTTTTGATTTATTATTTTTCATAAAATTAAATTTTGTAGTTATGCAATCGCCCCGCAGGGCGATCGCTCACTACGGTTTGATTATTTTAATCTCTTTTCAATACTTGAAAATACTTCCATACCTTCATCAGTTTTAAACCAAGCGGCTAAAGCTGAATATGGATGCTCGTCAAATGGAACATTCATTAGTTTTCTATTATTAGAAGACCAACTAAAAGTTCTTTGATCTACTGATAAGGTTATTATACCTGCTTCAACAGCTCTAATACCAGTATTTCTTAAATGAACATTATCATCTGAAGCTAAATCTAAGAACAACTTAGGGTTAGTCTTAGCGAATATAAGTAAATCACGTTTAAGTTCTTTAGAACTCATTTTAGATACCTCAGAACCAACTTCTGTACGCATAATAGCTTCTGCCAAATCAATATCTAACTCTTTTGCTAAATTCATAGCTTCAATTTCCATTTCTAAAGTGTCAAGTTCATCTTTAGCAATTTCTGTAGGTTTGAATTCGTAATACGAAACATCTTTATTTGGATGATATAATGATAAAAATTTTTGAAGTGTAACTTCGTTTTTAGGAACTAATAACATTCCGTTTTTGAATATTATATGATCTAATCTATGTTCACCTACCATTTCGTCTACAAAGACCGTTCTTTGGTTTTTACAATATTTAAGTTCTCTTTCATATCCTTTTTCATCGTCAAACCAATATAAATCTCTTGCTCTAAGCATATATGTCAAAGGTTTTTTATTTGACTTAAGCATATATACTCTATCTTTTACTTCCCAAGATTTTTTCTTTTTCGGTAATGGTTTTTCCATAACCGGTGTTTTTATTTTTGGTTGTTCTACAACCTGTACTTCTTCTCTAATCTGAGGTTG
>TARA_R110002012_G_scaffold40085_2_pt1 | contig 24875 bp, 15 predicted proteins | sample TARA_R110002012 | Tara Oceans TARA_R110002012 (sample SAMEA4396515) | marine metagenome | biome: Westerlies Biome; feature: [DCM] deep chlorophyll maximum layer (ENVO:01000326); material: water (ENVO:00002006), including particulate matter (ENVO:01000060) such as... | depth 40 m | reverse complement strand
TTACTCTCTGCGCTCCTGCAACAGAACCAAATTAAAGAGGTTACTCTTTGCTCCCCTGCAAATGGTAACCTCTTTAATCTCAACGTTAACTATTAAAGAGGTTACTCTCTGCGCTTCAGCACATAGTAACCTCTTTAATCTTCCCCGACGAAATGAAAAGTTGCACCCCAATCCCTCCACCACCCAATCAAAAATACTTCAATAACTTGGGCGTGCCCCCTTGCCGCCGGAGCGTTATTACTCACCCGACCACCCGTTTCGGCGGCAGGGGTCGGGCCATCACCAGTCGCCGGCCAACGCACGAAAAACCAACAACGGGCTCCAACAATGGCTCTGTCCCTCACGCAGGGAGAAGGAAATACATCAATAGCTAAATCCCTGATCTAATTTGTTGTATTACCAAAGAGGTATATAATCCAGTTCCAATTTTTTTTGACGCACCCTCATCTGAAAACTGGAATACTTTATATTTTGATCCAGTCCCGATGATACTTCCCATTTTTTCCAATAATAATTTATAATTTAACACTTTAAGCCAAATTCGATTTCTGGAAAATCTCATGAGTCAATCGCCTATTCTAAACAACCCATATGATGAACCTCTGTCGCACTATGCCACCGACGAAAACGGTGCATTGAACTATGAAGACGTTAGAGTGGGGCGAAGAATTTTTTCACCAGACGTCCCCTCCATTCCGGAACGGCAGAAAGAGCAATCGGGTATTTTTGATGTCAATGACTACGAAGTTCAATATGGGCCGCAATTAATCAATTTGGTTAGAAAGGAAGTCAAGAAGTGGAGAGACGAAGGTTACACTGATACGACGAGAGTAACCAGAGATTTACTGACGTTTTGGTTTAAGAACGAAGAACGATCACCAAATAAGAGGCTTTTCTTCGCTCAACGAGAGGCCATCGAAGCAGCCATCTGGCTCAATGAGGTGGCAACAAAATCCAACCCGGGGCAAAATATTCTGAATAAGATCAGAGGAGCGCAGCAAGCAGTATCTGATGAGCCGGCCGATTACCTGCCACGAATAGCTTTTAAAATGGCCACAGGCACAGGCAAAACGGTGGTGATGGGCACATTGATCCTATACCATTTCTTTAACCGCCAGGAATATCGTGGTGATGTGCGGTTTGCCGATAACTTCCTGATCGTTGCTCCCGGAATTACAATCAGGGATAGGCTAAGTGTCCTCTTTGTTGATAAAAGAGCGGGCAACAAGAACGAGCGAAAAGACTATTACGCCGTTAGAGACCTTGTTCCGCAAAACTATGAGAAGTATCTGGGCCAGCTGAATGCCAAAATAATCATCACCAACTATCACTCTTTTATGCCCAGAACACTTCAGGGGAATAAAAGAAGCCCATTTGATGGGAAGATCAAAGGCTACGATAAAGACGGAAAACCAATAAAGGAAGAAGCGCTTGAAGACTTCAATCAGGTAATTAAGCGTGTGTTGAGTGGCTTTAAAAAAGATTCCAGGCTACTGGTATTGAACGACGAAGCACACCACTGCTACAAACCAAGAAGTAAGGGCAAAACAAAAGACAGCGAGGAAAGCGATGAGAACGCCAAAGCCGCAGTTTGGTTCTCTGGCTTAGCCGAAATTGCACAAAGGTATAAACTTCAGTATGTGTACGACCTGAGTGCGACACCTTATTATCTGTCTGGCTCTGGCTATCCTTCCTATAGTCTTTTCGGTTGGGTGGTAACCGACTTTGGCCTTGTAGAGGCCATGGAGTCGGGACTGGTAAAAATACCTTTCCTGCCCGAAGGTGATAACACACAAAATCTGACCGGTGCCATGCTTAAAAACTTGTATGACCACGTCAGGGATGAGCTACCCAAAAAAGGCCAACGCAAAAAGAAATCGGAAGCAAAAAAAGAGGGCAATGTCCTGTTGGAAGAGCCCCCTCAGCTTCCTCAATTGGTCAAAGGAGCACTCGACCAGTTTTATGGTCACTATCGGGATTACGAGAAAAACATAAGAGGCAAGGGCGAGAAGGAAGCAGATTTGTATAGCAAGCCTCCGGTATTCATAGCTGTTTGCAACAATACGTCGGTCTCTAAAGAGGTCTATAAATTTATTGCGGGTTACGAATTCCATGATCAGGAAGGTAGCACCAGAGTGGTGTCCGGGCATTTCGACCTATTCTCCAACTATGACCAATACAATAGATTAAAACATAAATCACCCACGCTACTCATCGACTCAGAAGCACTGGACGAAGGGGGACAAGTAAATGAGGAGTTCAAAAAGGTTTTCGCAGGCGAAATTGAGGAATTCAAAAAGGAATATGCCCGGTTGCACGGACAAGGATCAGCCGAGAAAATAACTGATGCCGAAATACTAAGGGAGGTTGTTAACACTGTCGGCCAGCCTGGTAAGTTGGGAGGGCATATTCGCTGTGTTGTGTCGGTTTCTATGCTTACTGAGGGGTGGGATGCCAATACGGTGACTCATATCATGGGACTAAGGGCCTTCGGCTCGCAGTTGTTGTGCGAGCAAGTGGCTGGGCGAGCACTGCGAAGAATGAACTACGAACTTCAGGGCTACGATAAGGAGGGACTGCCGACGGCCGACAAGAGAAAGATCGCCAATTATAAGTTTCCGCCAGAGTATGCGCATATCATTGGCGTGCCGTTCAATATGTTCAAAGGAGGCGACGTAGGGCCTACGCCACCTCCTCCTGCCTATACCATGGTGAAGGCACTACCTGAAAGGCAACGTGCCCATGAGATCGTGTTTCCTGTGGTAGCAGGCTATAGGGTCGACTTTAAAGGTGAAGACCTGACCTGGGACTTTTCTAACATCGGGAATTTTGAATTTGACGGGTCGAAATTTCCCACTCAAACCGAGATGGGAAATGCATTTACCAACCAGCGGGAGGTAATGAAGGTAGCAACGGTGCTGGAAAAAAGGGATCAGGAGATTATTTACCTGATCACTAAAGATTTGATCCACTATAAATTTTCTGATGATGACGGGGCACCCAAGCATCACCTTTTCTTCAAGCTGAAAGAGATTGTGACCGAATGGTATAATACCAAAGTCCTGTTGCTAAACATTCGTGGAGACGAGTTCAAGCGACTGCTGTATTATGAGGATCCAAAACGGATATCGGATCACATAGCCACCGCTATTAATCAGCATCTCAACACCGTCGAGTTCATCCGGCCGGTGCTCAATCATTACAACCCGTTCAATAGCACCAAATACGTTTCGGGCCACACGATAAAGGATACCTTTGACACGACAAAATCCCATGTCAACAAAGTAGTCATGGACTCCGACTGGGAGGCGATTGCTGCGAAAACTTTTGAAGAATTGGAGGAGGTGGGGAGCTATGTCAAGAATCAGTTCCTCGGGTTCGCCATTCCATATGTGAAGGATGGGGTAGACAGGCAATACTTCCCTGACTTTATTGCTGAGGTAGCCACCCCAAAGGGTAAAAAAGTGAACCTGGTGGTGGAGATCACCGGCATGAACAAGGAAAAGGCTGAGAAGAAATGGTATGTGGAAAACCGTTGGCTACCTGCCATAAACGCCGTGCGTGAAAAATATGAAATGAATGAGTGGGCATTTATTGAAGTGGCCAATGACATCCGCAACATAAGAAACGACCTGATAGATAAGATTCGTTCACTTGATATTGAAGAAGACCCAGTGGCCAGATTAAAGAAGTCGTTTGGCACCATCAAGAGTGATGTGGTCATCACGGCGGAAGACCTGAGAAGAGAAAACTTGTACGGGGAGGATGGCAGATGATACTACTCGACGCTAACATCCTCGTTGCATCCAAGCAGCCCAGCCACCCCGACCATGTTTCAGTCACCGACACGCTTATAAGGCTAAAAGCTGAGGGGGCCAACCTGAGCATCTGTCCCCAGGTAATCTACGAGTTTTATGTGGTGGCGACCCGACCTGCCGACAAGAGAGGCTTTGGCCTTGCACCAGACGTGGCTAGCAAGGAAATAAACGATCTGCTGTCTGTGTACACCCTCATTCCTGATAAGGAAGATCTGTTTGACAACTGGAAGCAATTGGTAGCAGAGCATGCTGTTTCCGGCAAAAATGCACACGACACCCGCATTGTGGCTTTCATGGTATCGCATGGTATCACCAGACTCTTCACTATGAATTCGAAGGACTTCGTAAGGTTCAATTCAAAAATAACGCTGATATGAGCTGGTCAGAATGGTATAAGTTTCCCGATCCATTGGATCATGGAATTCTAAAAGCTCCTATTGGGCCTGGAGTATATGAAATAAAAAATGCTAGAACCGGCCAACGGTTGCTCTTCGGAGAAAGCAAGAATGTGGCAGTTCGAATGACGTCACTTCTTCCTCCTGAGTGCGGTGGAACGGGAACAAGAAACAATAAAAGAAAGCAGGCTGATATAGCTAATAACTTGAAAGACCTTGAATACCGAACTTTGTCATGCAAAACGAAGAAAGCTGCCAAAGCCGAAGAGAAGAGATTGAATAAACCCGATTACTTCCATAACACCTGAAAACCATGCCTGAATCATACAAACATAGCTCCGACAAACGTGCCCACATCCCTTCCAAAGAAGAGGCTGGTTACGAAGAAGCCAACCCCAAAGTAAAAGCAGGTAAAAAGGTGCTTGATTTGCCGAAAAACCCAGTGGTACACCGTGGGCAAGACCCGGAGCTATTCTGGATGAATAAGTACGGAGCCGACGACACCAACGACCGGCTGAAGGTAGACATCCGCTCGCTCTACCGCCACGAGCATATCAGCCCCGAAATGCTGATCAAAGGACTGTATGAGATAGTGGAAGAAAAGAACAATCCTGACCAGCTGGATCTTTTTTCCACGAACGAAGTATTTGGTAATGCACTTGAGCATGACGAATTAGAAAAGGTAAGCTCCTACTATTCTTACTCAGATGGATGGATGAATCGACTTATACAAGGTGACAGCCTGCTCACCATGACCAGCCTGCTGGAACGGGAAGGGATGGCCGGCCAGGTGCAGATGATTTATATAGACCCACCCTACGGCATCAAGTACAACAGCAACTGGCAAAACAAGCTCAACGATCGCAATGTGAAGGATGGCGCTGACGAAAGCCTGTCTGGCGAGCCCGAAATGATCAAAGCCTTCCGGGATACCTGGGAGCTGGGCATCCATAGCTACCTAAGCTATATGAGAGATCGGCTTTTGGTGGCGAAAGAATTGCTCACCGAAAGCGGTTCCTGTTTTGTGCAGATCAGTGATGAGAATGTGCACCTGGTGCGTTGCTTAATGGATGAAGTGTTTGGGAGCGAAAATTTTGTTTCATTAATTGGATTCGCTAAAACCTCTTCCTTTACAACAAACGCTCTCAGTTCCACCTATGATTATATTATTTGGTTCGCCAAGGATGGCCAAAATTTGAAATTTCGCCGTTTGTGGCAAGAACGAGTTGAAAGAACTGAGGGTGGTACGTTTAACATGATCGAACTTCGGGATGGTAGTGTAAGACGGCTTACAAGTAAAGAGCGAGACGGAGTTGACCCAATGCCAGCCGGACAGAGATTCCGTGCGGATAATATAGTTAGCCCCGGAGAGACAACGAGTGGCTCTCAGCCGATAAAATTTGATGACAGGGAGTTCTTTCCAAGCCCAGGTTCTCACTGGAAAACAAAAATCTCAGGAATGTACAAACTCATTGACAAGGGGAGAGTGGTAGTAAATGGTAAAAGACTCGCTTACAAAAGATATGAAAACGACTTCCCGCTAATGCCCTACGATAATGTGTGGCCCGACACGATAATTGGCACGTTTAGTGAAAAACATTATGTTGTTCAAACACCATTTTTGCCAATTGTTCGATGCCTTCTTATGAGCACTGATCCTGGCGATTTAGTTCTTGACCCAACCTGTGGAAGTGGTACTAGTGCATTTGTAGCGGAGCAATGGGGTCGGCGATGGATCACCGTCGATACCAGCCGTATTGCTCTCAATATTGCCAAAACCCGCCTCATGACGGCTACTTTCCCTTACTACCATCTCTACAGCGATGTGGACGTGAAGCAGGAAGTGAAAGAGGGAAAAATCAAAAAGACGATCACACCAAGGGCCAAACCTGAGGGAGACATCCGTCAGGGTTTTGTGTACGAAGAAGTGCCACACATCACGCTCAAGAGTCTGGCTAATGACGAACCGCCGGAAACTGAAACCCTGTACGACAAACCTTACGAAGACAAGAAGCGCCTAAGGGTAGCGGGCCCCTTTACAGTAGAAACGTTACAAAACTTTGAGCCGATATCGCCAGAAGCACTGACGGCAGAAACGGAAGGGTATGCCGAAGCAGCGTCAGCACAAGACTTTGAAGAAAAGGTATTTGAACACCTGCGTACCGCCGGTGTCAAAAATGGAGATAAAAACGAAACAGCCCGATTCATTCGGGTAGAGCGTTTAGTGTCGGGTTTTTTGCATGCGGAGGGCTTCTATATGAGCACGGGTGGCGAGAAGAAGGCCTACCTGCACATTGGCCCGCAATTTGGCACCGTGAGCAAGCAGGCCGTCAGCGAGGCAGTAAAGGAGTGCCGCCAGCGGGGCGATGCCGACTGGCTCATTATTCTTGGCTTCAGCTTCGAAAGCGACATCCAAAACCAGCAGCAAACCACCAGTATGGGCAGTTTCGAAGTCACCAAGGTGCGTATGCACGACGACCTGCTGCAGGAAGGTCTGCTGAAAAAGGACAAAAAAGCAGGCAGTTTCATTACTATCGGAGAACCGGATGTAGTGCTGGTGCCTGGCAAAGACACCGTGCACGTTGAAATCCGTGGTCTCGACATTTACGACCCTATCAAAGACGAGGTAAAAAGCCGCAATGTCAACGACATCGCCTACTGGATGGTGGACGACGACTACGATGGCAGCAACTTTGTGGTGAAGCAGGTATTCTTTTGCGGCGGCGAAAAATCCGAGTTCAGCAAATGGCAAAGGGGCCTTTCTGACCTTGCCAAAGCAACCACCAAGCGCAACGCCGAGCGCACCCTCAAAGTGGAAATCGACGACGAAGCCTTCGACAGGTTGTACGGCTTCCAGTCGCACCCAATACCTGCGAAGAAGAAAGGCCAAAAGATCGCTGTCCGGGTGATCAGCCAGTTTGGAGAGGAGAGCACGAAGGTTTTAACGGTCTGATGCCATGGAGTTTTTGTTAACAGAGCTTCCATGGTTTCTATTAATAGGCTGGACAGTCTACTCGGTGATGGTTTGCTTGAACTTCTCTGCTGCTCTTAGAAGTAAGATGACCAACTTTTACGTATTTGAGTCTATTCCTCAAATATTCATAACTCTTGGTCTTTTGGGCACCTTTATGGGAATTGCCTATGGTTTGATCAATTTTGATACTTCTCCAGATTTGATAAAGGACAGTATTGGCGACCTTTTGGATGGACTCAAGACTGCTTTTTACACTTCAATTTATGGTATAGTGTTGAACTTGATCTTTGGCAACATTGTGAAGTACAAGATGCATGCAGGCCATGCCAGGGAGCCAGAGTTTGAAAGCGAGATGGCCGAGCTCAATAAGATGAATGATCACCTCGCTAGCCTATCTGCCAACCTTGCCAACTCCATCGATAATGCTATTGTAGAATCTTTAAAGGGAGTGGTGGATGACGTTAACAATACCTTCAAATCTTTCATTGACCAACTAATAGAAAAGAACTTTGATCGGCTGACCGAGTCGATAGACCGCCTTACAACATGGCAGGAGGAATATTTTGATGAAATACAGAGCATTAAAAATGCCTATCAACAACTTGTTGAAAGACACCAAACTTTTGTAGCAACGACGCAGAACTGGGTGGATACCCTCGATGAAATTGCTGGCCAAACCAGTCACCTGGCTGCTATCATTGAAGAGTTCAAGGCGATTACAGATGATGAGTCGAGGTTCAGTGAAATAATCTATCAGGTCAAGGATTCAGCTTCCAACATGAAGGATGCTTCTCAGGCACTTGTGAAGCATGCCGACAGTCTGGGCGAGGTAAAGGACGCATTTATTGAATCTAAAGATGAGATATCGCTGTGGTTGGAGCGGGAGGACGGAGTGAGGGACAGTGTTAATGCACTTTCGCACAGCTTGCAGGAGCTCAAGAAGTTTGAGATATCAAGTCTTAATAAATTGGACGATAAGTTCATGGATAACCTCAACGCTACTTTTCAGGGGCTTGACAATGTGATGAAAGAGTATATCATTTACCTGGAAAGCAAATTCAAGAAATGAGGTCTCGAAAGGACGAATCGAACTGGATTTCTATCTCAGACATGATGACCGGTTTGATGGTCGTTTTTATGTTCATTGCTATCAACTACATCATGCAGGTGATAGAGTACAAGTTTGTTGAGCAGGATGTATACAATGCGTTGTCAGAGGAGTTCCAGCAAGAGATTGAGGAGCAGGAAATCCAGCTTAGTCCGGACGGGACGGTAACTTTCAATCCAGCGGATAAAGTACTTTTTCGCACGGGCAGCAATCTCTTGACGTCTGATTTCCACGAAATTTTGGATGATTTCATACCAAGGTACCTTCAAACAATCACCACCTACGGAAATCTCGACTACATCAAAGAGATTAGGATAGAAGGGCATACAGACACCGTTCCGCCGAGATCAGGAATGGATAGCTATAGCTACAATCTTGCTCTCTCGTCTTCCAGAGCACAAAGTGTGCTTGAAAAGGTGCGAGGTTCGCACGATTTTCTTTCACTTGAGTTACCCATCAAAAAGAGACTGGAGTTTTTGCTTACTGCTAATGGAATGTCATACTCCAGAGCATTAAACAGTGAGGGAGAAGTCGTTTACACAAGTGAAAATAAGGCCATAGACAATGATAAATCAAGAAGGGTTGAGTTCAGAATAGTAACTTCGAGTGAAAAGCTCGTCAAAGAAATCTACGATGAGCAAGATCTATGATTTCCTCAAAGGTCCTACCGCCGACTGGCTGGAAGAGAAGCTATATCGGAAACTAAAGGAGGGTAGCGTATATCAGTATAAGCATGTTGAAAATATCGTATGGAACCGAATCAAAATAAAAAATGATCGGTTCGTCTACGATGATGGCGAAAACGAGGCATATATGTTCGCCTACAAAAATAGGTATGCAACTATTCATTGGAATGATTTACCCCGATTTCATATAGAAGAGTGTCAAACAAGAGAGCAGTATAGTAATTATGTATTTGCCTCTTCGATGCCTGTCAAAGTCTTCTGTACTGATCAAAATAAGTCGATTGGGGAGCAGCGCCTGAAATTCTGCCGAAACTGTAACCGAAAACTCAACTTCTTCTCTTACGGAGAGCCGAATAAGAATTGGTTCGATGTGATCATAGAAATTGCAGAGAAAAGAACCCGCAACAATGAGTATGATGAAACATCAGTGAGGCAAGATGGCTATTCAAAAGACTGGAATCAGGTATCTTTTGCCAGAAGGGCTCAGGAGGATTTTTCTTGCGAAAGGTGCGGCATATTATTGGAATTCAATAATGCTAATTTCCTTGAAGTACATCACAAAGACAGGAACAGACTAAATAATAAGGCCTCAAACTTGGAGGTTTTGTGCACAGAATGCCATGCCAATGTTGATGCTCATCACCAGCAAATTTTCAGTAAAGGCAAGAATCATCTAAAGCTGCAAAGTTTCAAAGCAAAATTTCGACACTAAACCTTCCTCATGATAAACATCAAGTCATTTCGAAACTCATTTTTCGTCTACGATATCTTCGGGTACTTTCTGCCTGGTTTTTTCTTCTTGTGCTTGATTATTATCGAGTATGATATAAGTAGCATCTTGAATTTCTATTGGGAGAACGATACCCTCGATGGCTTAAAGGAAGCAAACCTAAAATTCAAATTCGACTACCTTTTCAACTTCCTTACCTGGAACTCCGACGATGATTTCAAGTTTACCACACTGATTCTGCTCCTGTTTTTCTGCTATGTGCTGGGGCACATCATCGCAGCTATTTCAAGCCTGGTAATAGAGAGATGGATGAATCAGTCGCTCCTGGGGTTTCCTTCTGAAAATCTGCTCAGTTTACATGAAAGAAAAGGGCTTCAGAAGTTGTTCAGAAACTATACAAGTCACTTCAATGAGAGCTTTATAAGCGACTTTAAGAGGGTGTTTGAGAAAAGGTTTGGAAAAAACCCTCGACCTAAGGACTATTTTTGGCTGTGCTTCTCCGATATTTCCAAGTATACCCCGGTAGCATTCAACAGAGTATCTCACTTCCTGAATTTATATGGATTTAGCCGGAATATAGCCGCATCAATACTGGTATATACATTCATGCGAATAGTTGTGTTTAGCTGGTTTTTTGAAAGCCCCATGAAGTTTTCAAATTGGATCATACTGATCATTTTCTTTGCTTGCTTTTTCGTAATGTTTAAGAATTATCTCAAACTGTTTTACAGGCAGTGTGCAGAGCTTTACTATCATTTTTATTCACTGCATACAGATAAAAAGTACTTTGAATTAATCAATGAGAGCAAAGATTAATTGTTAGCCCCCTACCTCACCAAACTATTGTACCGCCCTACCACCTTGCGGGCATGTTTGATCGATTTCCGTTCCAGCCATATTGAAACACCGGTAGTAACTATGCCTGTGCCCAGCAGGGCGTACATGGGCGGCTTGTCGAATTCCTGTCGTCGGGTGTTGAGGAGCAATGCCGCGCCGGCAAAACCAATCAGGAAGGCGCCAGCAGCGCTGGTAATTCGGGTGGCCTTGTGGGTCTTTTGGTATTTGTAGTAGCTGTTCATGAGCTGATGGTCGTTGACCTCCCTGAATTTGAAATGCATGTACGACAGGTCGGTGAAAGGCTCGGCTCTGTAAGTAAAGTAGAATGTCATGGGCTTGTTCACAAGGCCGAGGGTGTCGGGGAGGATAGACTGAGCCCTGGTGAGGGAGCTAAAGGCGAGGAGGCATAAAAGGAGGAAGAAAGAGAGATTTTTTACGTTGACTGGTCGGTTCATTTGCCTGACGGATAGGTTATGTAACAGTTATGAGTTGGTAATATATAAAAATCGTTATAATTGACATTTCCAACCCTGATTTATTCGATGCTGTGAGCGAACTGGCTTTTCTACTAAGAGGAATGGTTTAATCCTATTACATATCGCAGCCAATAGGGTTGTTTTACTTTTCCTGCCCACTATTCCGGTTACCGGTTTCTCTTTTGCGCCAGCCTATCAAAAACCTTCTCTATTGGCTGCAATCGAACTTTTTTAACCCTGGTGGGTGTATTGCGCTTATCCGCCTCATGTATAGCGCTTATTCGTTTCAAGTCTTGCTGTTATTCGTCTCGTGTTAAGCGCTTATGAGGGGGTGAGACAAGCGCTTATCAGGTACCCACACAAGCGCTTATCAGGTACCGGCATAAGCGCTTAACACATAGTGGCACAAGCGCTTGTCTCCGGAGGGCCAAAAGCCGGCAGTCAAAAATCCAACTATTGAGGTCTGGTGAGTAGCGCAATTGTCACGGAAAAGTACAATTGTAATGGGGGAATATCGCTCAATTGAGGGCGGCGGAAGTAGAACGTGAGCTGATGCAGGTTGTCAACATGCGAATAGCCAAATGCAAACGATTGTAATTGATTAATCAACCCTAAAACGCCGGGTGTTTAAACGGGAGGAGTGCTGTTTTGGTTGGCTTAAAAGAGGGGTTTTCCTTATGATTTTCTATAAAATTATAAATTGAAAAAATAATAGAAAAAAATTCCACATTTGGCACGGTGAAATTCATTTTTGGCATCAATATTGAATTAGAATTTACCGTACACAAGGAGTAAGAATCACTTCCGCTGAGGCCTCAAACGAATCACTTTTTCACTCCAGGAAAACCGGCCGGATTTCCAAAATCAATTACCGTTTTATCTTTTGAAGTAGTGCATTTTGCCTTTCCTTCTGTGGGCTCACCGGGTATCGGGATGCTCTAGAAGACCAGGTCATCGGAGTCATCCTCTTAGAACATGCCCGTGTGGGAGTTCGCATAGCAGGAGGAGTAAAATTGGCACACCCTTCACAGGCTGAGACACAGTTCAATGTTGTTTAGTTAAGAGCATTTTACCCTTTTATCCCTGAAGGGGCATGCTAATGGTAATTCATCACCCTTTAGGGGCGCCCGGCTTAGGGGAGGGGTAAAAATAGAATTGGGAGACCGAACCTCTTAACTAAACGATGCAGAAAAGCAGTTTTAAATCATTTGTTTAACCATTTAAATTTTAAAGTCATGTCTATCTTATATAAAGCAATAGGTCGTACCCAGCCGGGAGTGGCTGGAGGAGGACAAATCAAGTACTACGCTGGCATCAAAAGAGAGCGAGAAGTTACACTGAGAGAAATGGTGCGGGAGATATCGTCTCGCAGCACCGTGACTACCGCCGATGCCATGGCAGTGATCGAGAACTTTCTCGAGTTGATACCCAAGTTTCTGCGCAATGGTCGCACAGTGAACCTGAGTCAGCTGGGAAGCTTTCGGGTGAACATCAGCAGCAAAGGCTACGACACGCCTGATGAGGTGGGTAACTACAGCATCAAGCGCAACAAGATCAGCTTCTTGCCAAGCGCAGAGATGAGGGAAAACATGGGTACAGTGAGGTATACCAAGTACACCGAGCTATCAAGCACCCTATTGTCGAACGAACCTGACGAAGAATGATCAATCACCAGAGGTGTAAAAGCCCAACCTAGAATCCCGCATGAGAGTGCGGGATTTTTTTGTGCCCAATTAAAGAGGTTACTCTGTGCGCTCCTGCAAGTAGTAACCTCTTTAATGGTTTTGCAAGTTCGGCTGCTGACCTGCCAATCCTTTCATAACAACGTCATTTCGATCCGCCACCCCGATAGCTCGGGAGGCGGAGAGGAATCCCCCAGACATACTGCCTGCAATCTGACCAAAAACTAGTTTTTCGATGATAAGGCTGACAGTGGGCAAATACTTATAAATCGGTATTTTTATAGAATAATAGTATTTCGATATTAGAGTGTATTTAAGCAATTAGTCTCGGTACTTCTGGCTTTATGTTACAGCTACTTTGGATTTGCGCCAATAGATTGATTTTTTTTGAGAAAAGGGAGCTACCCTCATAGTTATCTCACATAACTTAAATGATACTATTATGGTCAAGCAGAGGATCATTTTCACCATCCTCCCGTTCCTTTCTTGTATTAGTTCATGTAAAATTCAGCTAGCGACTTCGAATGATCGGCATTCAGAAGGCAATTAAAAGCATGCCATCGACATTAAAGGGGCGTTAGGCGAACTGTTCCCAATATTATGAATATAGGACCTTTATGAAAACTTGCTAATACTAACCACTTAACTAAATCAAAATGGATTCGATTGTTAATGTTCTATCAAAAGCACCAGAATTCTTAAAACACGGTATTCTGGGTGTCGCTTTCTTTCTCTTCATCGTTTCGGGCTACCTGCTTTACCTGGAACAAAAGAAAGACCCCGTTAGGAAGATGATGCTTGTGAGTATTTTCGTCTACATGTTTTTTACGCTGCTCCTATTCTCTGCTGGCCTTGTGGCCGAATTGAAGAACGGTAAGCAAGAAATCGTTTCAAACGATGCTTCTAAAATTCCTGAAGAAGATCGTCAAAAGCAAAACGAAGCGCCCATCGGGGTTGCCGAAGTAAGCCTTTATGACGATGGGAACCTGTACAACTACATAAAAGCTCACGTAGAAGAAATTAAGTCTTTAGACATTGCCGGTGCTCATCTACAAAATGGCGTAGCCGCTATTTTGGCCGAAATAAGGCGGATTCTTTCAAATGGTGGTAAAGTGCGCATTACCATCACTGACCCCACTGACGAAATTACCATTAGCCGACAGACAGAAAGAGGCAGTGCTAAAAAAACTGAATCAGTTAGCGTTCATCAGGTGAGGCTTACTGCCTCCCTGATCAACCAAACTATTATTGAAGTAACTGACCTGAATGCTGAGTTCCCGTCTAATCCAGCCGAGATAAGGTTACTTAATGCTCAAATGGATGAGCGAATCCATGTTGTAACATTAAACGATGGCACTAGCGAGGTGTTTTTAAAGCTTTACCCCTACAAGCAAGCCAATGAAAATCTATTGTTTGGTGGACTTTATTTCAAAGTGGAGCGAGGCAATGAGCAACAAAGGTTCATTTATGATTACTACGCCAACAAGTTTAACAGTTACTTCAATAGTGCGGTAGCTCCTTCAAACGACATAAGTCAGCAGTTGGCTCAATTAAGGGGAGATTGAAAAACAGAAGTCCCGCTAAAGCGCCATAGTCCTGCCGAATTCAATAGGTAAGAAGCGCTCTGATGGCGATGCGCTTTACCTTGTTGTCTTTTTTCAGGCTTGTGGGTAGGATTAGACCACCCTTGCCTCTGTGGCACTCCTCTTTTTGATAGAAAAATAAATAATTCAACCAAGTGACTCTTAATTACTAACACCATGGATGCCAAAATTCTCAATCAGGGGTTTGGATTTGCCAATTACCCATCCGTAAAGCTGAAGTACTTTAAAACGGACACTAAAACGGGGAAGCAAACCTTTTCTTTTAGGAAAGAGCTCTTGTTCGGTGACTATGTAAGGCCTATACTTAAAAATGGCCAGCCTGTCGAAGTTAAGATAGGCAAGAGCAGTTACCTAATGGTGAGGGCCAGAAATGCAGATGGCTATATCAAGCCGTCGGAGATTATTCCAGACAGGGTTCTCGAGGTCAATTTTATCGACATAGGGCAGGGCGATGGCTGCCACGTGGTGACTCCCGATGACAAACACTTTATCATTGATGCCGGGAAGGGCGATAACATGTTTCGATTTCTTGCCTGGCGGTTTAACCTAAAATATGCCAAGTCATCACCACCAAATTTCACCGGGATCATTAGCCACTCCGACGCCGACCACTATGGTGGATTTGCCAAACTGTTCACCGCTCAGAAGAATTCGAAAAATCAGTTTTCGTTCGATACTATCTATCACAATGGGATGGTAGAAGAGAGCGGCTCCCCTGTTGAAACACTTGGAACAGTGGTGGGAAATGGCCAGGACTACATTACCGACCTGTGTGATGACGAAGCTTCATTTAAAAAGCGGGCAGCTACTGCCTCAAAAAAGGGCAACTATATCAAACTACTGGAGAAGACCAGCGCACCGAAGAAGTCACTGCGGTATGGTAGCGGGACTATCTACGACAAGGGTGGACTAAAAATAGAAGTGCTTGGCCCTGTCGCAAAAAAGGTCGCAGGAAAAGATGCGCTTCCTGTTTTCGATGATAATAAAGGAAAAACAAAAAATGGCCATTCAGTCATTTTAAAGCTGAGCATTGGTAAGCTTAAGATATTGCTAGGGGGTGACCTGAATACTGATTCGGAAGAATATTTGCTTACGCACTTTGGTAAGCAGAATGTTGGGGAACTTGTGAAAAAGATAAAGGACAAGGCTGCTACGCCTGAGCAGAAGGCCGCAGCCCAGGAAAAGCTGGCAGATGCCATTGGCAAAGCCAGAAAACACTTCCAAGTGGATATTGCCAAATCGTGCCATCATGGTAGTGCCGATTTTACCAGTGAATTTCTTCAGGCACTTAATCCGATTGCCACCGTCATTTCTAGCGGTGACGAGGAACCATACTGCCATCCGAGGCCGGATACGCTCGGTACCATTGGCAAATTCAGTCGGGGTGAGCGGTCTTTGATTTTTTGCACTGAATTGGCCCGGTCAGGCAAAGAGTTTATTGATTTAACAAAACTGCCTCCAAACAAGAAAATGGAAAGGGTCGTCACTGTTTATGGGATGATCAATGTGCGCTCTGATGGAGAAAGGGTAATGATCGCCCAAAAACTTGAAAGACCTGCGGCTTCTAAAAACTGGGATATTCACAAGTTGGCTTGGAACAAAGACCTTAAAGAGTTTGAATACATAGTTGATTGACGGCCTTGATTCGAAGGAGTGTAAGCTCAACCTTCCATAGTAACGTCTTTTTGATCCGCCATATTGTCCCTAATGGGACTGGTGGTGCTGCATGCAGGTCGCATTCGAGCCCTGAAAGGGCCCGTACGGAGTGTGATACCCATGCGAAGGGCCGCCACCCTTCGTACCAAAGCGCCATCACCTCAAACCTCACCAACCGCTGTTTCCAGCATTACTTTCTTCCTTAAAACCAACGCCTATTTGCAAATAAAAAATAAGTACGTATTTTAATATCTCATTATATTATTTCAGCCTAGAACCTATTTTTAGCCGGATGGAGTTAGTTTTACAGTTGGTTTCGTATAAATCATTTTTTAAAATAGCGGGATACCATCTATTAATTTCATCTCCGCAGGCATGATATCGAAGGTATATAGCCCTGCATTTTACCTGATTTTATGGGTGCTTCTGCTGGCAATTGTGCCTGAAAGCCATGCCCGGCAGCCTTCAGTCTCTCCACAAGAAGGCGACACCCTCGATAACGTCACCATATCGGAGGACGAAGCCCGCAACATCATGAAAGGCCTGTTCGACCTGCCCCGGCTCACGCATTCCCTGGCCCTGGGCCGCATTGCCAAAGACGAGCGCCTCACCGCCTTCACCGACGGCTTTATGCAGCGCAACAATATCCAGGTGCTCACCATCGGCTACATCGACAGCGATGAGTTCTGGCCCAGGATCTTCCGCCAACAGCGTCTCAACAAAATCAACAAGGCAGACAACGACAACCTGCTGGCCGCTAAGATCATCTTTGTACCTGCCTCCACCGAGGGGCCACCCACTGGCTACACCACCCGGCTGGAGCTGACGGGCAAAACATCGACGGTCTATGAGCTGCTCAGCATCAGCCAGGCCGAGGTTGACTCCATTGCCGCCTCCACCAGCCAGCAGCAGCTGGGCAACACCGCCTTCGCCACGCCCAACGAAGCCAAAGAAACAGTAGTGAGTGCGTTGATAGCGGCGTTGCAGCGGGTGGAGACAGGCTCTGTGGAAATGAAAGACCAGAAAGCGGCCGACGCTTCGTTAGAGGGGATACAGAAAATAATTATTAAAGAAGCATTAGCGAGTGCGAGAGAAAATATAGAAGAATGGCAAAAGGCGGTTCAAGAAAATGTTGAAAGGCCCTGGGAGAAGCTTAATGCTTGCTTTGTGCATAGGGAAGCAGGCGCCGAAACTATTTTAGAGAATATTCAAAAACTGACCGAATCTGTGGATGATTTCTTGAAACAATTAGCCGCCGATGAGAATAATTCAGAGTTATTGAAAGTGATAGGACTTACATTTTTAGAAAAGGTGCCGCCGTTTTACCCAGAGCTGTCCGATGGAGTGAAAACAAAGCTTTTGGAAATGGTTTGCCCATTCATTATCGAAGATACACAAGAGGAGCGCCCTAAGTTGGTGACGATTGAACCGATAGACGATAATATGTTCATTCCAGGAATAGCAGAAGATTCCGTTGAAATACATTACTCGATTGAAAAGACCGAAAAATTCCCGTTGAGCCATGCAAAAATAGAAATATATAAGAACGATGGGGAGTTAGTATATTCAAATAACCAAAAGATACAAATAGTTGACAACGGTATCTTTTATTGGACTGGCCACATAAGTCAAGCCGAGGCACGCTCCGATCAATCTTTCATAAGAACCGATGAATCGCCTTTCACTATTAAAATTAGTGCAAGTGTGGATTCGGAATTCAATAATAGTTTTCAGGACGAATCAAATGCCTCTGTTAATCAATATGTTGACACTTTTTTAGATAACTATGAAATTGCCAAATACATTGAAGCAAAAACCAAGCTAGATAAATTTAAATATTTTATTAAGCTCGCTGGCCCCATGTTTTTGGAAATTTCTAGAGAGAAAGATGAAGAGTGGAAGCTGCGCTATCAAGGAAGTCTCGACTATCTATCACAGAAAGTCAGAGCTCGAACGTTTCTAGGTAGAGAAATAATGATCCATGATAGCTACTGGCCGTACGTTAGTACTATTGAGACTAGACTTGGTCGTGAATATTTCAATAACCCATATTATACGATTGGTGGTTTCAATATCCGGTTTCAACGAGGATCCGACAAGTATGTGAGTAATCATTCCTATGGAATGGCCTTAGATATTGGAGCAGATCGGAACCTCTTCTTTGTACGCCCATCGCTAGCCTTCCTGGGGATTCTTGCTAATTTTCAGTTTTTCAATAACAGATCGACGGTCGAGGAGCAAAAGGAAATCAACCAGCGCCTACTTGACCTAGAGCTAGAAGAAATAGAAATTGATTCATTGGCGCTTGGAGTAGCTTATATTAATGAAAATGAACTTTCAGTGTCAGAATTAGGTAATCATATTGAGTCGGTGGCGAGTCTCATTGGCCAGTTTTCAAATCAATTCAATAATTTGGTCGAAGAAAACAAGTTCCTCCGAAATGAGATACATTTTCTCAACCAAAAAAGTCTAGCAGATCAGCAGGAGTTAATCGAGAGCTTACATGTCCTTCTTCCAAGGAAAGCAGATGATCTTCTAAAAATTCTTAAGCAGAATTTGACCGTATTGAGTTCCAGCTACACAATGGGATTTCGAAAGGCACTATTGGTTCAAAAACACTTACCAACGCTTGACTCTAAATTAATGCACCTTTTAAATGGACTGAATATTGTTTCTTGTGTTGAAAGTTTGAAAGAGGCGTGCGCTCAACCGGAAAATGGTGAATATAGTGGTTGGGTGACCGGTGTTAACATTTTGCTGCCAGAGGATGTGCCGAATACTCAGTCTTATTCTGGGGTGACTAGATATTTAGAAAATTCTACTCAGCAATTGATTGCTATTTTGGGTGCTGCGCCGTATGCAAAATTAACAGACGTCGTAAAAGGAAATTTGGATTTAATGAAGAGGATCGCCCTGGAAGGTTTTATTGTAATTGACGAATCGTTCGTAAGAGAATTCTATACTGCCCGTGACACCAATGGAAATGAAGTTATATCCTGGGGAGGGGATTGGGGTGATAGAAAAGACTATATGCATTTTGAATATGTGGAAACTAATAGATTTTGAGAGTGTGAGAATTTCATTGGCGCTAATAGCACTACTTAATTTTTGCGAGCCATGTTATTCACAGATGAATTCATACGCTGACAAGCCGTTGTCAGAGATTTTGGATTTAACCTTCGAATTCGAGGTGACTCGAAATGACTTGAGCATCTATGATAAGAAGCCATTAATTGAAAATGGAATTTTGATAGAACATTTCGATAACAGCTTTGTCTACGATCTCAGCCAACGAAAACGACTTCATGTGGGTGATAAAGAATACGATGATATTATCAGGTCTAAATTAAAAGATAGTTTAGTCCTTTACGATTTGATGAATTTGGTTGTAGTAAAAGATTTCTATACGGGAGAGATTCTATATAAGAGAGGTAAACAGCGAGGCTATCAAATTCAAAGCAAAACTCCAATTCTACTGAAATCAAATACATTTTTATTCAAGGAAAAAAACAATATCCTTAACTGTGTAAACATATTAACTAAGTCAATCGTTTGGCAGCGGTCATTTCCAGAAATGATTTATGCTTTTATAGAAGGGGGAGACAGTATCGTTAACCTCACAACCAAGACTACCTTTTATCAGATAGATAAAAATACTGGAGAAATTATTTGGAATGTGGCTCTTACTACAGAAAACGAAGGTTCGCTCAATTCTGAGATAAATATATCAGGTGACCTACTTTATTTATGGGCTGGAAAAGATGGACTTATCGTTATTGATTTGGCCAAGAGAACAGTGAAGGAAAAATGGTTAACAAACATGAAAGTGTCAGATTTCACAATGCAAATTGCTTTTGATGGAGATACTATCTTTGCAAAGTCGCCGACTAACGTCTATTGCCTCAGTGCGAGTACAGGCGATCAATTTTGGGTTTCGAAAGACTTGCCTATTCGATCCGATTTAATCATTCATAACGAATTTATATTTTTCTACCAAAAAGGACGTGAAGGAGGAGTTGATGCTTTGTCCGCTCTTAGCAGAAGTTCTCATGAAATTGAATATGCAACTTTTACATCAGAGGAGTTCCCTTCGAAGGATATTGCCGGTGGGATATATGATAGCGAATTAGATCTTACAAATATTAATTTTGTTCGGAGACCATACCAGGGTGATTTATTGATAGGAAGTGACGGCTCCAAGATTTACTGTTTTGAAATAGTAAAGTGAGTTCTTCTAAATAAGTTCTTCGTTCACTCGGTATCTACTAAAAAAGAGGAGAGAGTTCGTAGCTCTCGGTCAATCCCCCGCCTGAATCTCTCTAAAAGGCCCTTGTCGCCAAAACTCAATACCCAACCCCCAAACGCAACTTCCCTCCATTCCCCGCCGCTTCAACCAGTCAACTTTATTAACTTGCCACATCTAGCTGACCATACGAATCCATGAAGCACTTTTTAGCCTCTTCTTTGCTGTTTTTCCAGTTCTTTGCAGCGATTGCCCAAAACCTCCAAACAGTCATCCAACAAGGCCATGAGCTGGCTGTGCTGAGCGTCGCTCAAAGCCCTGATAGTAGTTTGGTAGCCACTGGCAGCCGGGATAAAACGGCGAAGCTTTGGGAGATTTCTACGGGCAGGGAAGTGCGCAGCTTTTTGGGCCATACCGGTAGCGTCAATTGCATTGATTTCTCTGCCGATGGCCAATACATGATCACCAGTAGCGGGGATAAAACAGCCCGCATTTGGGAAGTGGCTACAGGCAAAACCATTTTCACTACGCCGGTGGCAAGCAAGTTCCTTACAGCAGTCGCCTTTAGTGCTGATGCCAAGTTTTTCTTCACAGGGGGCTATCCCGACGAAGCACACCTGTGGGATTTTGAGACGAAAAAGATAGTTCAGTCCTTTAGAGTAAATGCAGACCAGGGCCTGGGCTATGGCATTAATGTGGCTTTTTCAAAAGATGGCAAGTGGCTGGCGATAGGAGAGGACAACCGAACAGCCAATGTGTACAGCACAGCTACCTGGGAGAAGGTATACATGTTCGATCAGGCAGAGGGCTGGTGTGGGGGCTGCGCTACCTGGGTGGCTTTTAGCGCCGACAGCAAAACGCTGCTGGTAGCGTCCAACAAAACTGTCGTAAGAAAATACAAGCTTTCTAACGGAGACCTGATTCGAACCTATGGCGATGAGGTGGAAGAGCTCTCCGGCGTTGGTTTCAGCAAAAATGGAGACGAGGTGTGGGCGGTGACCAAAGCAAAGGCCATCATTTGGGAGAATCAGTCAGGCAAGCTTGTGAAGGAAATAACGCCGGACACAGAGACGGAAATCAACGAAGCCCACATGGCAGCTAATGGCAGTCTGTTGCTGGCATGCGACAACAACACCGCCTACCAGCTCAATACCAAAACCGATCAAATTGAAACGACCCTCACGGGGTTACTCAACGAGCGGGACAAAGGGGGCATCAACTACGACCCCAACTCTTACTGGGACTCGTACATTGCCAAATACATCAGATTCAAAAATGACCTGATGCTTTCCAAAGACGGCACGGAGCTGATCAAAGGCAAGTTTGGTACCAAGGTAAAGCGGTGGAACATCGCCTCAGGCAAAACTGTCATGGAGTACAAAGGCCACGAGAAGGCGGCCCTTTGCTATGACCTGACGGACAATGGCCTTACCATGGCCACGGGTGGCGGCGATGGCCGAATCATCCTCTGGAACGTGGCTACCGGCGATACGCTCCGTACCATCAAAGCCCACAGGGAGCCCATCTTCGATGTGAAATTCAGCAATGACGAAAAGCACCTCATCTCCGCCAGCTGGGACGCCACCATCAAGATCTACGATGTGGCCACTGGCGAGCGAGTGAACTACTACGACTTCCAGTCCAACTCGGTTTATAACCTGCTATTTCACCCCACCGACTTGTATGTGTTTGTGGCCCGGCTCGACAATTCGCTGGCAATGATTGAGCTGGACACACATCTGCCCGTTCGCACTTTCATCGGGCACACCGATATTGTTTCCTCACTGACCCTGAGCCCCAATCAGAAAGAGCTGCTCACAACGAGTTGGGATGGCTCCATCCGCATTTGGGACATTGCCACCGGCCTGATGACGAAGAAGCTGACGGGCCACGGCGGCCCGGTGCACAAAGCGATTTTCAGCCCTGACGGAGACCTTGTTTATTCTGCGGGGGCCGACAGGGTCATCAGAGTGTGGGACTACAACACTTCTTTACAGGTAAAGACATTTGAAGGCCACACCGCCGAAGTCACTTCCCTGCTGCTGGGCAACGACAACAAAATGCTGATCAGTCATGCCCTGGATGGCACCACTAAGTTTTGGGATCTGGCCTCAGGGAAGGAGTTTTTCGAGCACATCCACTTTGGTGCCAACGAATGGATGGTGAAAAACCCGGAAGGCTACTTCAACGGCACCGACGAGTCCAGAAAGTATATCCACTTTGTTGATAAAACCACCACCTATTCTGTGGATCAGTTTTTTGAGGAGTTCTATCGCCCTGACCTGCTACCGCAGATTTTTTCGAACAGGGGAGGGGCAGGCAACCTAAAAGACATTCAGACCAAGCTGCTGAAGTCCCCGCCTCCCACGGTAAAGATTGCAACGATGCCAGCCGATGATGTTACCAAAGCTGAAGTATATGTTAAAATGATTGACAATGGCGGCGGAGTAAGTGAACTCCGCCTCTTTCACAACGGCAAGCGCATGTCGTTGAACACGCAGGGCCTTAGCTACCCTTCCGGCAAAGGCAGGAGCACGACTTACCGTCACACGGTCGACCTGATAGGGGGTGCTAACACTTTCGAAGCCAGGGCGGCAAATAATGACAATATTGAATCGGCGGTAAGTAACGTGGAGGTAGTGGCGGATCATTCTTCCAAAAGTGCCACCTGCCATATCCTGGCTGTGGGCATCAATAAGTACCAAAACCCTAAAATGACGCTGAACTACGCCCGACCCGATGCTGAGTCGTTCAGCAGCATGATTGACGACAACGGCACATCCCTTTTCAAAGAAATCAAGCTGCACACGTTGTTCGATGACCAGGCTTCGAAAGAAAACATCATTAAAAAGCTGGATGAGCTCAGCGCTGTAGTACACCCCGAAGATGTGTTCATTTTCTACTATGCCGGTCATGGCAGCATGGTCGACAATAGTTTTTACTTTATCCCCACAGAAAGCCTTAGGCTGTACGACGTCTCCTCTTTGAAAAAGAACGCCATTGAGGCCAGTGAGCTACAGGAACACCTGAAAAGTATCCATGCACTTAAGCAGCTTATTGTGATGGATGCCTGCCAGTCGGGTGCTTCTATAGAGCTGCTGGCCACCCGTGGAGCTGCGGAAGAGAAGGCCATTGCGCAGCTTTCCCGGAGTGCAGGCATTCATGTAATGGCGTCGGCGGGCAGTGAGCAGTTTGCCACGGAGTTTGCCGAGCTGGGCCATGGGCTGTTTACCTACCTGCTCATCACCGGCCTGCAAGGGGTAGCTGATGGCGCACCTAAAGATGGCAAGGTCACGATCTACGAACTCAAGTCCTTCCTCGACGACCAGGTACCCGAGCTCACTCAGAAGCTAAAGGGCACGCCGCAGTATCCCTATACGTTTTCCAGAGGGCAGGACTTTCCCCTGGTGATTCGGAAGGAGTAGGGTCTCAATGCTCGATACGGATCCACTGTTCCGCCAACCCTGCGCAGGCAGGCATCTCTAAAGTCAGGATGGTAGTCAAACCCTCCAGGGGTTCAAAACCCCTTGGAGGGTTAAAAGGGAGAAATCCTAAGGCCGCACCGGCGTACCATCATGCATTCTCAGCTGTGTCCAGCCGTTCAGCTGCTTCTCAGGAATAGGGTACTTGGCCGCCAGCTTCTCGTTGATATCTACACCAAGGCCAGGCGCTTCGTTAACGTACATATAGCCATCTTTCATAAAAGGACTGCCGGGGAAGATCTCTCTCAGCGTGTCGGAGAAATTCACACTCTCCTGAATGCCAAAGTTCCATACCGCAAAGTCGATGTGGGCATTGGCAGCATGGCCTACCGGCGACACATCTCCAGGTCCGTGCCACGCTGTTTTCACATTGAACGCTTCACCCAGCCTGGCCACCTTCATAGCGGGGGTAATGCCACCTATCTGTGAAATATGAATACGGATAAAGTCAAACAGCCTTTCGCTCATGGGGCCCACCCATTCGTGGGGGTTGTTGTAGAGTTCTCCCATGGCCAGCGGCACGCTGCTCTGCTGCCGAAGCTGCCTGAAATAGCCAATGTTTTCGGGAGAGAAGGGGTCTTCTATAAAGAAAGGCCTGAACTCTTCCAGCTGGCGGATCATGTTGATGGCATCGTTGGGCTGGAGGCGTTCATGGATGTCGTGTAATAGCTCCACTCTTTCACCGCACACCTCCCGGGTTTTGGCGAAGATTTCGGGCACGCTTTTCATGTAGAAGTAGGGATCCATGTAGTTGTCGTCGGGCATGCCAAAGCCTTTGGCTTTGAAGTCGGGCACTGACGCCACGCCGGCAGCCCCATAGCCGCCCATTTGAATGCGCACGTACTTGTAGCCCTCGTTCATGATGCGCTTGGCATCGTCGGCGACGGCTTCCGGGGAGTTGCCTGACGCATGAGAGTAGCAGGGGATGGCAAACCGGCATTTGCCTCCCAGTAGCTGGTACACCGGCATATTGGCACGCTTGCCTTTGATGTCCCACAGGGCCTGATCGAGGCCACTAAGGGCATTGTTGAGCACGGGGCCATTGCGCCAGTAGGAGCTAACATAGGCGGTTTGCCACATGTCTTCTATGTTGTCGACGCTTTTGCCCTTGCAGAAATCGTTGAGGTAGTCGTTGATGGCTGAGATAACAGGCCTGGCCCGCTGGCGGAAGGTGGCACAGCCTA
>TARA_R110002012_G_scaffold1863_9_pt1 | contig 24896 bp, 19 predicted proteins | sample TARA_R110002012 | Tara Oceans TARA_R110002012 (sample SAMEA4396515) | marine metagenome | biome: Westerlies Biome; feature: [DCM] deep chlorophyll maximum layer (ENVO:01000326); material: water (ENVO:00002006), including particulate matter (ENVO:01000060) such as... | depth 40 m | reverse complement strand
TTATTAACCATATAAAAATAAAAAATTATGGCAAAACATGTATTCGTAGGCGTGCCTACAGGAACACCAGCAAATTTTGCATTTAATGTATCAACTACATTTGCAGGAGGGGCTGGATTAATAGGGATTTGGAACCCTGACAAAGGAACCGGTGGAGATAATCTTGCTGGAACTGGAGCGGGTGAAAACTTCGTAACTAGTACTACTGCTTTAGCAGCTGGTATGAGAAGATTTCAAATCGCACAAGGTACAACATCTGGCTATCCTTATGGAACAGGTCTTATTGAGGCTGGTGCAGTAAAAAGAGTTAGAGCTCAAATGCATTTGGCTTCTGTTAAGGCAACAACAACTCCTGTTACAATTGTACAGCAAAATAATAGAGTAGGATCTTTTAAGATTGTTAAGTTAGCAGCACCTGTTGCAAACTATAATGAGTTTGAAAGTCCAACTGGTTCTTATGATGACAGAGTAGATCAAATTAGAAATTATGCTTTCTCTTTTGATGCAACAACTCTAGCAACTTCTTGTGCTAACATAGCAGCAGTAGTTAATGCAGATACTGGAAGTTTTGTAACTGCAGCAGCAACAGGTACTCAGGTTACTTTAACAGCTAAAGATGACGGGACTTCATTCCAAGTTATTGATACTTCGTTATTAATTGACCCAACTAATGGTATTGCAATGTCAACTTGGGGAGCTGCTTTAGCAGGAACTTTTGGTTTTACTGAAGGAGTTGGTAATGGGTGGCAAGCAGTTGCAGCTGAAAAGACGCAACAACACCACAGATCAGCTTTTCATAACAGAATTTCTTTTGCTCAGCAGCCAGAATTATTTGCTAGCGCTGCTAACACTTATGACGTTGTGACAATTACTTGTCAACACCAAGGGAATAAGTCAGCAGTAAAAGACGCAACTAATGATAGAGACCAATATTGTATAGAGATCTATTTACCTTCTGGATGGACTGATGCTGGAGGAGTAATGGACGCTATGTTTACTGGATTAGCTTCTGGTAATGCAGCTGGTACGATTGTTGATCTTTATGATAATCCTTACTAGTAGTAATTAATGTAGAAATTAGGGGTGAGATTCCCCTAATTTTTATATTTTTGTAAAACTTAAAAAACAAAAAATATGGCTAATATAACAGCAGCAGTATCTGGAGATTGTAGATTGTTAACTATTACAGGCGATACCACTATGAGTAACGCTCAAGTTGATATATATTGGAATGATGTATCTATTACATCTATACCTTATGATCCAGCATCTTTGCTTCCAATTACACAGCTAGACGCTACAGGATCTTTAACTTTAAGTATTGGTAACTTTATAGATTCTTCAGGAGCCCCAACAACTACTTACACACATTTAAATGGTATTTTTAAAATTGTAGTAACAGTAGCTGGTGGTGGAGGTGGAGCTGATACAATATATGAAGTAGGAGCTGTAGGTATGTGTGATATAAACTGCTGTTTAGGAGCGAAAACAAAAGAACTTATAAAGTGTAAATGTGGAGATTGTTCAGAATGCACTAATATAATTTCAGATATAACAAAAATATATATGCTCATGAATGGAGCAAAAATAAATGTTGCAGGATGTGTTCAAACCACAGTTTTGTATGAAAAATCAATTGATGAATATTATAAAGCTAAAACTATATGTGGTACTAAAGATTGTCTTTGCGACTGTTAAAAAAATAAATTAAAATATGTCTTGGAATCCAACTCCTCCCCCGCAGCATAATAACGGGAATAAAGCATTTGAATCATCATATTTTCCATCTTCTTGGAACGGATTAAGATTTGTCTTAGTTAAATTAGACAATGAAAGTATGCATCTTATGAAGCCTAGATGGGCTGCTTATAGGAGTGCTAATACTCAAGGAAGGACTGGAAGATGGCCTGGTAGTGCTAATGCTAATTGTAGTCAAGGAGGTGGATGGGACGCTATGCACGTTGCTACATATACTGGAGGAAGTTGTAATGTTCCTCAAAGATGTGCGAATCAATCTAATGGCGCTGGAGCAGCTTTATATAGTTTAGCTTGTAATCAGTGTAATGCCTATGTTTCCGCATGTATTCCATGGATGTCTTCTTCTATTGGTGGTACTGGATCTAATAATCAACCAACCCTTGGGTTTAATACTATGGTTGAGTGTATTAGTGGTAGACCATCTGGCGCAAGTGCTTCATCTGCTCAAGCTAATTATCAATTCATTGCTACTCCTCATAAAGAGGGTGTGTCTTGTAATATAAATGCCGGAGGTACTTATCCTTACGGTATAGATTATAGTATACTTCTACCAGCTACTAGTCCTTTTTGGATGCCTACTGGTTCAAGTACTTTTATGGCACCTAACGGTAAAGGGGCATATAATGATAGTGCTTGGTACCATGGTTTAATTGGTGCAGCATGGGTTGCGCCTGGCCAGTCTGGCGGTGTATATGATACACCTAGCGCTACTCTGAGATGGAACAATAAAAGTGTATATGCTACTGGAGGTATAACTATTGATGGTACTCAGTTTGGAGAAATGACAGATTACGATATGATATTCTGGGCAAATGAAATAAGACCAGACCAAGCAGGAAGTGATGTATCAGCTAGTACAATGGGAGATCAAATATGGGCTGGAGATTGTCCTGGTTCTAATGTTATATATGAAGGAAGTATGGGAGATCTAAGGTGGTTGGCTAGTACAAGATTTATGTTTGGGTGTACAACTTACTATGCTATTGTACTTTTACCTACTGATACTTTGACTGCTGCAGACCCTATGGGATCAAATTCTATATATCCTGATATGAAATTTGTATTAGATTTGGATATGGATTCTGTAGCAATGCAGAAACTGTTTGGAGACGGGCATCATTTACAAAATTATTCTAGTACATATCAATATGGAGCTGTTACTAATGATGGTAGTTATGGGCTTCAGGTAGGAGCAGGATTAACTGGGTCGGGAGCTGCAGGGGAAAATCAGTACGGTGATATTACTAATATGGCATACTCTAATACTGGTCTGCAACATAACATTTCAACAGATGGTACTTGGGCAGGTAATCCAGTAATTAGTTATCCTGTAGGTACTCAAGGTTTAGGATCAGCTGTAAATAATGATTATCATTGTGCTAATCCTAATAATTATGCATTTGGTGGAGTTCAATGTCCGTGGGCTATTGGTGGTATTATGGATGGAGAATTTTTACCTTTAGACGACCCATGGTGGGATAGAGATGGTAATCCATGGGACGTAGATATATTTAATGAAATACAAAAACATATAATTACTGAATCGTGTTTTCACAGATATGATCCAGCACTTACTCCGTCTTACAACGATAAAAGAAAATGTATTTGGGTAACAAAAACTCCAGCATCTGCTACGTTATATGATCTATTTCATGATAATAATTTTATACTTCCTGGAGATCCGACAGAAGTAAAGTTAGATGATAATCCATTTTTTAATTTACATGTAACTAACACAGCTCAAAATAAAACTATTGTGTTTCATGATGTTGCTACAGGATTTCAAGATTGGGGAAGTAGTAATATTCCTGGATTCACGGAATATTCTCAAGGATTACTAGGTAGTGTTTATGAATCAAATCAAGGTATGACTATTGCTGGACAGCTTGTTGAAGATTGGTATGATGCTGCTTCTTGTCCTACTGTACAAGATATGAAGGTTTTAACTACGCAAACTGCAGGATTTGATTCTATGTTAGCAGAAGCTTTGCCTTCAAATTTAAATAGTAATATAGATCAAAGTACAATGACTTCTGGAAGTTGTAGAGGAGCGTTTTATATTTTTGATGGGAGAGTGTATGGCGCTAAAAATAACGGTAATCCATATAATCGCGGACGTAAAACTGAAATTTGGCAAACAAGCGCTTCAGGTGTTGGAAATAATACTGCAAATTGGTATAAGAAAACTGGAAGATTAGCAGATTATGATTGTCATTTCTTTACATACCCAGCAGGACACTCGGCAACTTTAAATGATTTAACTACCGCACACGGAGGATCTACATTTACAGATCAAACTTATTCTGTAGTTTATTTAGGAGGTATTAGCCATGGTGTAGGTGGAGTATTAACAGATCTAGCGCCATATAGCGCGGGTAACACGCCAGCAAGTCCAAGCGCACTTTGGCATTTCAGAGGAGATGTAATGTATGAAGATGAAGCGGGATGGTCGGGAATAAATTGTCATATTACTACAGGAGAAATACAATGGCCTAAATTTACAACTAATTATAATATGTCAGGGCATGACCCTCAATTCCTTATTCCAGGTGGTGGTGCAAATTTTTTAACTACACATAGTGCTACTGCCTCCAAAAATAGATGGGCACTTAAAACTGGTAATGGGTTAGTTTATAACTCTCATGTGCCTACCCCATGTCCTGGTACTTTTGATTCTTTTAGTGTAGGCGCTTTTTGTGATATAAATGGATGGGTTATGCTTTACAGTGGTCCTGCACCACTAGCGTGGGCATCAGCTATAGTAAATATTTATGATGCGGGCGGGAGTCTTATTCAAACACACACTTTAGGTAGTAGTACACAAGTAAGTTTAAATGTATCGCTTCCAGTTGGAAACGGATATTACGCAGAATTAATAATTCCAGGTTGTACTGTTTTAATAACTTCTGCTTTTGACGTAGTTAACGATCCTCATATAACCTACAGTTTATGTCCTGGTGCTAATATGGTCGTTACTGATCCATCTAATTGTAGTGTTTCTGATGGGGGTCTACAAGCTTGTTTTTCTGCTGCCAATGTATCTGGTGCTGCTATAACTGAGAATGCTTGGTTATCATGGTCATTATGGGAAGACACTTCTGGGTTAGGTACTTATTTACCTGCTAATATGACTTATGTAGATCATGATCACCCATTTCAAAGTGTAGGTAATGGGGGTAATGCAACTTCAAATTATACTAATGGTTCAACTGGTACTGGAGTATCTGGTGGTACTGGGTGTGCAGGAATAGGTCCAGCAGCAGCGTCTTGTGGTGGTAATAGCTTTTTTGATGTTTCTAATAGTTTAGATGAAGGATGCTATAGATTAGTTTTATACCAAAATTTTGTTATGAGTGTTGCGGCTACTCAGGGTCCAGATGTAAGTAGTATGACATACTCAGAGTTTATAGATAATACTATGACAACTAACGGTCCATGGATGGATTGTAGAGATGAATATGACTTTTGTTTAACTTGTGGTCCTGCTGGTAGTTGCTCATGTAGTATTAACTCTCAACCAGCTTGTCATCAAAATGATGATGAAGATAATGGTAATTTAGGCGTTTGGATGGGACTAGGAAATGGTTATGTAGGAGGGTCCGCTCCTTGGCAACCAACTGATGTAGGTAGTGCAACTTGTACAGTTACTGGAGGAGTTGCTCCTTATGATTATTTTTGGACAGACAGCGGTGGTAATGTAGTTAGCTTCTCAATTGCAGATGCTAATCTTACTAATACTGCTACGGGATTACCTCCAGGAACATATACTTGTACTGTTGTTGACTCTGATACACCAGCATGGCAAGGAGCAACAGTATTAGATACAGTTATTATTCCTCAACCTACTGCTATGAGCTGGACTACAACTTCAACTGTTGTAAATGGTTCGTGTGGAGTACCTACAGGATCTATATCAGGAGCTGTAGCTGACGGAGGAACTTGTGGCCCACCTATACAATATGCTTTATCTATATCAAATGCAGCAGTATGGGACACTATTACAGCTGATGAGTGGGTAGTAGAAGGACTTACTTCAGGATCGATAGCTACTTGGCAAGCTACTTCTACTTTTAATACTCTTGCTCCTGGAAATTATTATCTTTGGGCAAGAAATAGTTGTGGATGTGCTATACCTTCAGGATTAATAACAATAGGCTCAGGAGGAACTTTAACAGCTACAATAGCTAGTAACGCAGTAAACTGTGCGGGACAATTAGCAACATTAACAGTTACAGCTGTTGGAACTCCAGGATATAGTTATGTATGGACTGCTGGTGCTACTGCAGAACCAGGTTTTATTGCTCCAGCAACTACATCAGCAACTTATACTCAGGTTACTCTTGGAGCTTATGATTATATATGTGATATAACAGACGCTTTAGGATGTACAACGCAAGTAACTATTACTACTAGTACCTCTGCTCCTTTAGTAATTTCTACAGTAGTTTCTCAAATAGGATGTTCAGGAGGTACAGGATCTATTGTTGCAACTGTAACTGGAGGAACAGCTAATTATACTTTTGTGTGGACAGGAGGATTATCTGTAACTGACGGTCCAGCTTCAACTACATCTTACACTAAAAGTAGTTTAGCTGCTGGTACGTATAATTTAACAGTTACTGATTCAAATGGTTGTACAGACTCAGTTACAGAAATAATAGCATCTACTGCAGGTTTAGAATCATTCATTGATTTAAATCATTATGAATATAATTCAGTGTATGGATTACCTCAAACTGGAACACCTTACGAAGATGCTTGGTATGGAAAATATGGAGGACCAACTTGTCCTTCATCTCAATGTGGTGGTTCTGCATGTGATGATGGTACAATAAGATTAATATTAGATTCTACATCAGCTGTAGCAGGAGCTGCATTCCCTTATGATGTAGAGATTAGTGATGATGGTGGGGCTAATTGGTATCCTGTAAGAAGTAATGCAGGAACACTTTATACTGGGGCTAATGGATTAACTACTACTGATGGTTATGATACTGGTACAGGATTTTTAACTTCAACAGGTGCAGTTTATGATCATGTTGTAAACGGAATGGCGGTAGGAACTTATTTTGAGTTACAAGGAGGAACAGGAGGAGATGAATGGAATAATGGTGGTTGGGCTGACTTACCATTTACAGAAGGTTCTGTTTGGGATATAAGATTAACAGAGAATGGATCTTCACCACCTTGTTATGTATATGTAACAACTACTATATTAAATTCAGATTATCAGAATGTAGATGTAGGGGATAATGTTGCTACTATTGTTGGGCAGCCAACATGTTGCGGATGTAGTTCTTACGGAGCTTCTTTAACTAATGTTTGTAATGGAGCGTTAGATATTTCACCTACTTTAGGTACATATGAAGATCATACAAATGTAACATATTCATACTTATGGACATATGCGGGATTACCAACAACTTGTGGTGTAGCGGGTCATATTAATGTTAACACAATGTGGAGTAATCAGACTACACAAGATATATCAGCAGAATGGCCAGGCACATATAATATTACAGTAACAGATAGTTGTTTAGGAACAGACACCGATACTTATACTCTACTTGATCCTATAGTTTATATTGATGATATAACATGGACTCACCCTTTATGTGCAGACTGTTGTGATGGTACTATAACTGTTACAGCGCACGGAGGTAGTGGTAATTTAGAGGTATCTATTGATAATAGACAAAATTGGATACCTATGACGACTAATCCATTTACAATAAACAATGTATGTGATGGTATTAAAAATATATGGGTAAGAGATGATAGTTTCTGTAGTGTAGAATACTTTGCAGATCCTGATGATGTTGCATATGGATCAACATTTGATGAACATTGTTTTGCAGATGCAGATATAACTGGTATACTATCAGTTTCAGGGACATGGACACCTACTTGGAATAGTAATGTAATGGCAACTCCTCCGGGAGCAGCTTTTGTAGGAACAGCGTTTACTAAAATACAATTAATTTCTTTATCTAATTTTACAGCGGCAAATCCATGTGTTACACATCATAATGTATTTCCTGGAGGAACAGATGGAGTAATCACATTAAATCTAGTAGGAGGTAATGCACCATATACTATAACAGTACAATCTCTTTTAGGTCCAGTATATGTACCAGGAGGACCGCCTATGCTTCCTTGTGCGGGAATAGGGCCATTAAGCGTTTTACCAGATCCATGTACTATGACTGGGGCTATACCAAATACTAATTTAGCTGCTACTAGTATTATAACAGTTACAGAAATGAGTAGTAGTACAACAACTCAATTTAGTTCATATCCAACAACTGGAATGGTTACAAGTGATACATTCTTTACTTTTGAACAAGTAAGTGTATCTAGAGATTTAGGCCCATCTGCTTTAGGAGCTGAATATATTTTCTATGTAATGGACAGTACAGGATGTGTGCAATCAGGACAAGTAGGTGTAGATAATGGAATGTTTAATTTAATATCTATCTATGGTGCTGAAAACTGTGATTGTATATGTCCTTTAGGATTTGTACTAGACACAGAGCCAGGATCGCCTACCTTTGAACAATGTGTTAGTAATGTAATTGATCCTGTATGTTTTAACGGTACTCAAGGATTTTGGGATTTATGTTCTAATCAGTATTCAGGAGGAGTAGTTCCTGGTGCTTGGGGAGCTTTAGGTGCAGCTTTATATGGTCCATGGATAGGAGGATCAGTATCTTATGGAACAGCAATAACTGTGCCAACAAGTACTTTACCACTTAAAAAAGATATTGCAGCACTTACGCCTAATCTCTTATATGATGATAACACAGGTGCTCCTATTTTAGGAGTAGACTTAGCTGCTTGGAATACACTAGCTTCAACTTCTTATATTAATTCTAGAATTCCAGATATAGCAATTTTCATGAATCAAGCTACATGGCCTACAGCGCCGCCACCACCTCCGGTTCCTACAGGATGTTGGATTGGGTGTATCACAGAAGTGAATTTCCCTGGGCCTGTTGATTCAATAATATGTATGGCTTCTAATGAGAAAATGCGAATGAAAGTTGATGGATTAACTCATATAGAAATGGACGGAGATGATTCAATACCAGCAACTACAGTTTCCAATGAAGGTCATCTTAACATGTTCCCTATAATACTTCCAGCTGGGTTACATACTATATCTTTTGAAGTACAAAATAATACAGGGCATGGATTTATGGCATTTGATGTTGTAGCAAGTACTATGAGTTCTGGTAATCTATTTGTAGCTGAGTGTTTAGCTAATGGTTATACACAACCATTCCATGAATCAAATATACTTTTAGATACCATGGGTAATCAAGTTAGTAGTAAATACTGGGGACAAGCTGGAGAAGAAATACAAATAGGAGAAGACGCTTGTGGTATTGGATATGGATGCTGTTCATCTACTACAACTTTAGATCAAACTCCATATTGCGATACTTTAGAAGCAGCTTGGATTGCGCAGGGAAGTAATACTTATAATCCAGCAGGATTATATTACCCAGGACAAGTAGTTCTTTATACTGATCCTGCCTATGGAGTGTCTAATTATTATATAGCTTCAGCTAATAGTGCATCATTATTTGTACCACCTTCGAGCGCAGGTAATCCTCAAACTTATCCTACACCAGTATCTCCTAATGTTTGTTGTTATGGTGGACCACCTTGTGTGTGTACTGGAGCAACAGGATATTGGGAAGCTTGTTCGTATAACGTTTCAACAGCTCCAACATCTGGATCTACACCTAGTTATTCAAATGGAAATCTATATTGTATATCTGATGTAACAGCTCCTTGTGAGGTTCCATTAGATTGTGGATATTGTGTAGATAGTCTAGGAGCTCCAGCGCCGCAATGGATAGAAAAAGGTCCTTGTGAAGCAGCTGATGATGGAGCTATTCCAACTCCTGTACTATTAGGTAATGAATGGATAACAGATGCTTCAGCTTTATCAGATTTAGTTGAATGCCCTGCAGCTTTAGCAAATATAGCATATTCTAAAATACAAGGAGGACTAGCAACAGATGTTATGGATATAAGATGTGTATGGCTAGTAATTATGATTAAACATATGTTAAAGAATTTAAATATATGCTTTACGTTACAAGACGTTCAAGATGTATTTGCAGGATTCTTAGACCATGTATGTCCTACGTGTAAAGTTAAAAAAGCTCTTACACCAGCAGAGATGGCAGCAATAACAAATATGTTTACCCTTAACAATAACTTAACTTTTGACTTTTAATATTATAAAATTATGGCAACTACAGTAAGAACCTTATCAACACTTAATTTTTCTGAAAACTTAGATAATCAGTATTTATATATAACTAATACTTTAAACAATCAAGACACTAAACTTCGTCTAAGCGATTTAGTAAGGTCTTTTAAAACTTCTGGGTCTGGAGTAAGTTTAATAGCTGATCTATCAAATGCTGAAGTTAATTTTAAGAATTTGTCATCAAGAAGTCAAGAGCTGTCTGTAGACGATGGTAATGGAGGCGTACAAATAAGACTTGTATCTAATTTACTTGATTTATCCAAATGTAACAATACAAAATCTTTATTCTTATCTACTGTTGATTTAACTAAAAATGTAGGAACAACTATATTACCTACAGCTAACGGGGGTACTGGTAAAGCTACTACACATGTAGTAGGAGATATATTATATGCAGATACTACTACTACTTTAAATCCTCTTGCAGCTGTTGCAACAGGAAATGTATTAATATCAGCAGGTACTGGAACAGCTCCTGTTTGGGGTAAAGTTGCATTAGGCACATCAACAAGCGGTAGCTTAGGAGTAGCTAATGGTGGTACAGGTTTAACAACTGTTGCTTCTAGATCTGTATTGACTGGTAATGATAGTGGGGCGTTAACTGCTACTGCAGCCGCAACTGCAGGACAAATACTTATAGGTTCAAATGCAGGTAATCCAGCTTTTGCAGCTCTTGGTACAGACGGAACAATAATTGCAACAACTGGTAACAATACACTAAGTTTAGCGGCTAGAGTTCAGAAATTAGAATTAGCAGACGGTACAGATATGCTAGTAACTGGCGGTACAAATACTTCTACTGCTACAGGAAAAACGTTTTCGTATTTAAGAAATGTTTCTTCTATAACTACAGCTACTAAAGTACCATCTGTTGCAGATTCTGGAACTATATATACTTTAGATAGAGCAGAGGGAATTGCAGTAACTCTCCCAGGTTTAGTTCCAGGGCTAGTATTTGAATTTCATATAACAACTACTTTTACAGGAAATCTTACTATTACATCTGCAGGATCTGGACAATGTTATACGGGATCTGTTAAAAATATAGATAAAGATGAGAAAGGATCTGTAGTAGCTTTAAATGAAGGAATTGACACAACAGGTTGGAATATACCTGGTTTAACTGATTATATATTAACATTAGACGGCGATACAGACGGTAGATTTATAGGAGGTAAACTTAAATTTACTGGTCTATCTACAACTAAATGGCATATAGAAGGTACGCTCTTTGGAGACGGAACTGTTTCTCATATATTTAGTTAAAGTATATTTTATATAAAAATAATTTATATATTTGCAGCAGAAATTTTTATTAATCAAAAAACATTATAGACAATGGCAAAAAAAGAAAAATTATCTACTTATAAAAAACAAGAATTAGTAGATTTAATAGCAGGATTACAAGAGGTTGAGAATTTAAAAAGTCAAGTTTTAGCAGTTGTTTCACATCAGAATGTGACAATGATAAACGGCTTATTAAAAGATGTTGAAGAAATAGCACAACCTAGCGTAGAATTTATGAAACTAGCTAATGAGATGCAACAGTTTGATATGGAAACTGAGCTAGACAAAGTAAAAGAAAAAGAAGCTTTACCTGAAAATGCAAAGCTTATAAAAGAAAGAAAAGAGCAAATAGACAAAGTAACTGAGTTATTATCTGCAGAAGTAGACTGTAAATTACATAAGATAAAACAAGTAGATTTACCTATTGATATAACTCCTAAACAATTAACAAGGATTCAATTAATATTAGAATAATATGTCACAACAGCCAGAAAGTTTAAAATTAGTAAGACAAGTAGATGAGGTTCAATCTTCCTTAGATCAATTATTAAATGCCCCTTATGGGCAACAGGGAGGCACAGTAATTACAGATACTAACGCACATAACGGAGATTGGTATTGCATAGTATCTATAGAAGATGGTACAACAACTCATAATAGTGGTACTATGGACTGTAACTGGGATTTAAATGGGTCAGGTGGTGGAAATGAGTTTGCTGCATTTGCTCACGCTAATTTAGCTTTGCCTACTGGTGTTCCGCTATATGGCCACTTTACAACATTGCAACTTTCAGTAGGAAAACTTATTGCATATAAACGATAAAAAATATGACGCCGATTGGTAACTTAGGGACAGGAACTATTAGGCAGAGTAGATATAGGAATAGTAATAATCTTAGATGCTCTAGCTGGTGCATACCTGTAGGTTTACCGGGACATCATAGTTTAGGTACTGAGGATAATCTTATAGGAGGATATTTTTGGGGAGCTAACGCTTCTAACTTTACCTGTGTTACAATGTTTATTCGCCCTCAAGACTTTACAGTTACAGGTCAAAGTTCTTCTACAATTATGACAGGTGTAAATAGACAAGGGTCTTACGAGTGGAAAATAACTTTAGAAGATAAAGTTGGTAGTAAATGTAAGTTAGTGTTTTATCATAAATTTGATGGTGGAACTCAAACAGCTATTATGAAATCTACAGCAGAGGTTATATTTGACGAGTGGAATCAAATAGGAGTTGCTTATAATAGTGCGGGCCCTTATGGTCCTAAGTGGAGCCAAAACCTATCAGAATGTGGTTTTATAATTAATGGGGCAAACTATATTTCTAATGCTCCTAGTTTAATGACTGTAGCTTATAACACAAAGTTTACACCTGAGGAAATAGAAGTATTAGTTGGGTCTGATATATACGCTGCACCAAGTTCTAATGATGAGTTTATTGGATGTATAGATGAATTAACTATATGGAATATACACCAGCACAATAACTATGATCCTCCGTGGTTTGTTTTTTCTCAAAACCCTTATAATAAATGGTACGCTGATGATTTTACTTATTTAGTTCAAACAATGGGCAGAAAAGCCGTTCTATCAATACCAGATAGTGACGCATTTACAGAAGGTCCTAGCGGTTCAGGAGGCGCTTCAGATTGGCATGCAGATGTTATCCATCATTATAAATTTGGAGACACGGGGAATATAGCTGGACTACCTATTAATACTTCTGCTATTCCAGCGTGTATGTCTCCAGACTTAGTGAATCTAACATCGTCTGCTAATATAATAACTAATAATGATTTTGAGGCTAACCCAGGACTAACTAATTGGACAACATCTAATACAACTAATGTATACCTAGGAGCTGGAGGAGATGGATTTAGTTTTAAAACAGGTGTTGGGGTAACAGGGCAAGTTGTATTTGATTTATCTGCTATTTTAGGGGCTGGAGATATAGGAAAAACATATTTTGGTTCTATAGAATTAAGATGTCTTTCAAGTACCACATTTTCACCTATTAGTATAAGCATAATTAATACTTCTGGTAGCACATATAACACTGCAAGTTATCATGATTTTGGATACCCTAGTCACACAGCATCTATTGGGGCGGGTACATTAGAAACTTATTATGTAGCTTTAAGGTATTTACCTGCAGGAGGAACTCCTAAATTTCTTATTAGGATAGGAGGTGATACACATGTGTATGTTAAATCTGTAACACTACAGCCTTTAGGAGGGTCACCTGCTATACCGAGTAAATATGTTTTAGAAAGTCATTTTATTAAAAAAGATTGTCCTTATGAAAGTAAATATGCTTTACAACTAAACGGCGCAACACAATATGCGTATCACTTTGCTCCTAATCACGCATTTCAAAACTATCTAACTAACGCTGACAGAGCTGGTACTTTATCTTTTTGGGTTAAATTGAGTGCTAAAGCTCTAGGATATAATCCTATACTTCATGTTGGAGATATTAATGCAGCAGGAGGGCATGCTTTTACATGTGGTTTTTTATATATTAACGCTACTCATGGATATATTCTTATAGTAAGAATGAATGATTTAAATAATGGGGGCCACATAGATCAACAGTTTGGGCCTTTTAAATCTGCTATGGGAGTTACTCTACAAAATGAATGGAATCATTTCACTGTAACATATGATGGAAATGGAGCATCTGTGGCAAATAATGCAGGGTCATATCAGTTTGGAAATGGAATACATGCATATCATAATGGAATTAAAATAACTGAGCATCAAGGAAGTTGTGATGCTAATTATGCAAGTATGGGAGCTCCTACTCCTGCTAATACTCCTTGGACTCAGACTATTGGAGCGTCGTTTATTAATGGTAGTACTCATTATACACCAGGCTCTATTGACGATATGGCTATGTGGAAAGCGGTATTAACAACAAATGAAATAGCTGCTATCTATAATGGAGGAAATGGCCTTAACTTAACTTTACCTAATGCTTCAAACACATACCCAAGCACTACTGTGGATAACTTGATAAAGTTCTGGACTTTTGAAGATGCTTGGCATTGGTCGTATGGAGGATACTCTCCAAACAGTCCTCAACCTAATATGATATATACTGGAGGGTTTATACCTGATGACGAATTATTATCAGGTCCTATGTATTTATTTAGTAAACTTATTTTAATCCAAGGGGCAACTGCTGACACAAACACACCTTTTTAATATGGCTATAAAATACATAGTAGTAAAAAAATCAGTCTTAGACGCAATGTCAGGTTCTAACAGAGCTCTTTTAAGTAAAACTAAAGGACTTCTTATGGATCCTGAAAGCACTGCACCTAATGCTATTGCAGAAGGGTTTAGTAATATGGAAGGTACAACTTTTGCTTCTGAAACAATTTTACTTTCTAAAAATTTTAATGCTGTAGAAGACGCATTTGCAGAGGAATATGTAGGTTCTACTACAAACTGCGAAGGTAATGCAGTAAGCCGTGTAACAAGCGGAACTATAGATGGGGCGGGAAGTTTAAGTTGGACTGTTAATGAGGGTGAGATAGAAGAGGGAGCTGAATCTCGTTTAATATTTAATTCTATAGTTGCTTTGACTCCTGGAACTTGGTTTTTTAAATTTGATGCTAAATCTTCTAGTAATTATGGAACTAAGCTTAAGGTAGGTATAGGAACAAGCAGAGTAGCTGCAACAACAACCTTAGTTAATGGATTTACAGAACAGACAATTCAAAGGGCAGATGATGCTATAAATGATACTGTAAATTTTAGATATGGTTTTACTACTACTCATAACGCAAATGCATATGTTCGTTTTAGAATTAGTCTTCCTGCTGGAGAAACAATCTTAATAGATAACATGGAAATTACTAACTCTAGAGGGGCTAGAGTAAATATAAAAACAGAAACAGGTGGAGATTCTTCTCCTTATATTTCTGGAGGATCGAAAGATCAATATATACCTCACAGTATTAGTTTAACCCAAACTAACTTATTAAGTTGCTCAGATGATAAATTTTTTGTAGTTTTGCAATTTGATACTAGTGTAGGGGAAGAAAATACACTAGCAACTGATACAGTAGATGTTATATATGACAGTATAGATGACGTATTAACTGCTACAACAGATGGTAATACCTATGGTAAGAGTTTTACAGGAAACCCCGGATTTAATGATACGGGGAAATATTTAACAAGCGCTATAACAGCTATGTCAAGTCCAACACCTATAAACCCTTGTAACAGTGGTTGGACATTTGATAATGACAGTCAAAGATGTGAAGAAGATTAGAATAGATATAAAATATATAAATAACAATTTAAAATACAAATAAAATGGCAACACTAAAATCAAGAATAACAGTAGAAAGTTCTGACATGTTTAGTCAGAAATTAAGCTTGAGTACTACTTGTAGTTCTCATACGTGTGGTGATGACCGTGCTTTTAGTGTGGATAGAATCGCGCCTGGAGTTAGGACATTTAATACACTTACAGTAGTAGAAACTTCTTTATCTAATTTACACAATAAAGAACTTATATTTACAGACCCTTATGAAAAAGTACATAAATTTAAATTTAGCAACGAACACAGTAACTCAACAACAGGTACAGGTGCTGAAGGAGAAATACTTGTTTCATCAAATAACTTAGAAACATGGGCGGGTAAAACAATAATTATAGTTGATAATAATTCTGCAGCTAGAACATTAACTATAACATTTAATAGTACAACTACCACAATAGTAAGAAATGTATCTACAACTACTTCTATTGCATATGCGGTAGGATTATCTGGTTTAACAACAATAACCGCAATTAGAAATAAAATAGTTGGAGCTATTGAAACAATAAGATTAGCTAATGATTTTTCTCTATCTGCTGTTGCCGACAATGCAAATGTAGCTAATGTTAAGTTATTTCAAGTAGCTGTTGGAAGTGGAGGTAATACAACTATAACTGGTACATCTGAAGGCTCGACAACTACTAACACCGACTTTACTCAAGGAGGTCTACCGTACACTAACTCTATAATAGGTATCGCTAATAATGACGCTAACGCTCTTCAACATGCAAAATCTTTATGGCGTGCAATGATGCTAGCATATAAAGCGAAAGAACTATCAATATGGCCGGGATCTGAGCCTACTACTACAACAGGAGCAGTTTTAACACTTGAAGTAAAAGGGCCTTTTCAAGACGAAGAGATTCTTAAGCCTACGGGAACTGCGATAACTGCTGGTGAAGTAACTGTAGGGTCATTTGCAGGTGGAGATAATGTTCCTGTACAATTAGAGTGCGGAGAATTTAATAGTAAGCATAATAAAGTTTATGTATATATGGTTAATAAAAACACAAAAGTAGGGACAGCTAATCTATATATAAAAGACTCAACTACAAAAGCTATAGGGTCATTAACAGCGTCTGGCACAGATACATCAGGTATAGCTGCAGGTAAAACTGTTACACTAGTATCAGCTAAAGGCCTTACATATACACTTACTAGTGTGGCTTCAGACTCAACTTTATCTGCTGAGAGAGTTTCAGATTTAGCGTATAAATATAGAGAAGCAGATACTATGGAAGAGACTTTAGCTAATATTATAGAAACTATAGATCTTATAGATAATAAAGCTGGTAGAGAGAAAAAACCTTTTGTTGCTTCTTCAGACAGTAATTTAAAACTTAAGATTCAAGCGGCTGATCGTGTTCAAGGTACATTAAATAACACAGCAATTGGAGGTACTTTTAAAGATGAGAGTATTATCACTAAGTCTGACATACAAGGAGGTGTAGATAAATATCACCTAATTGCTAGATTAGAGCCGGGAGAATTTATGTTTATACCTTTAGCTGGTAATCCTAGATTATACGCAGATGCAGAAGATGCTGTAACTGAAATAGAATATTTAACTTTAGAACAATAATGAGATTAGCCTTTCTTATATTATTAACTGTTTTTATGTGGGCATGTGCAGCTCCTAAAAAATGCTGTGCTCAAGAGTTAGGAGATTTTGATTTACAAACAGAATTAAAAAAACAACTTAAATTTGCTACAGTATATGGAGCAGTTAATGGAGGTACATCTGTATCAGATATAGAATCTTTTTCTATACTAAATAGTTTAGAAACATCTACAATCTCTACTCCTTATGATTATTCTATAACTCTAGGTATAAGAAAAATAGCTAGATTTGGATATGAGAATAAAGCTAATACGTTTTATGATGGTACTGAATCTAATTATTCGGACGCTGCTACTGTGGGTAAAGTGCAAGGGTTTGAATATTTATTTGAAATAGATTATGCTAGACAGCAAGGTTTAGATTATATTGATCAGCATCATTTTATTAGATACAGCTCTGACGATGATTGTGAGGGACCATATTGTGTTAATCATTTAGCTGCTAAAGTAGAGTACTTAAAAGATGGATTTGCTGATATTGAGTACTTTGAATTATCAGAAAGATATAGATGGAAAAAAGACAAAGACCTATCTTTTAGTATAGGGGCAGTGCATCGTCTAGCAGAGCCTTATGGCTATGACCCACTAGATGAATGGATCTTGGATAATGGGAATTTACATTACACCTACTTAGCGATACAAGAAGGGTATACTATAGATGTTGCAAATAGTGAGTATAAAGATCCTAGCGGTTCTGTCGTAGCTACAAGTTCTGAAGTATGGAAAGAGGTTGTTATACCTCAAGTACTAGCAGACTACACTCAAAAGAAACGGTCAGAATTAGAAAATATAATACAACATTCTATTGTTATAGGATTTGACTATTATAAATACAGTAAAAAAACTTGGTTACATGCTTGGGGAAATATGATGCCTTACCATTATGATGATGGCAGTGAATTTTCTTACCACAACTATATAACCGACGATCAGTGGTATGATTACTCTTGTGGTCTAATATATGGTATTAAATACAATAAAAATTTAGGATACTTTGTAGAAGGTAAGTATAACAAGTATTGGAACAGAGAGTGGTATGACTTTAAATTAGGAATTAATTACGTAATATTTTAAAACAAAAAAAATGAATAAATGTGCATGTGGTAAAACTAAAGATAAAGATGGGAACTGTGACGGCTCTCATGAAAACTTAAATAAAAAATAAAAAAATGAATTGGATTAATAGTTGGAATGCAGGAAATAAAAAAGAAAAGTATCAAATAGATATCAGAATAGGAACATTAACTGTTCTTGAAATTATGTTTTGTCCTTGTAGTAAGTGTAAGAACAAAAAAACAAGTTGTGCAAAATTTAGATTTATGATACTTAACTTTGGATTTGAAATGTAATGGCTACACTCTCACAAAAAATATCATTAATGGAACAAAGAATGGACTCAATGGAAGAGAAGATGGATAAGATAGACTCTAAACTAGACATGTTAACTGAGAAACTTTTAGATCCAGATTATGGTGTTACGGCTAGAGTTAATAGGAATACAAGTTATCGTAAAATTATGACTAAAGCTTTGTGGGCTATTTACGTAGTTACTATAGGATTAGTTATTAAAATGTTTTGGGACTAATGGCAAAAGAGTTAAACGAAAATACAACATTTAATATGAGTGTTAAAACAATGCTAGCTTTAGGGTTTGGCATTGCTACTGTAATAGGCGGGTGGTATTCTTTAATGTCTGAAATACAAGAAGCTAAAGAAACTCCAACTCCAATTAGTATTGAAGATATAATAAAAGAGATACCAGAAGCTGAAATAACAAGGATGGAGTTTGATATGAAAGATCAAATGATTAGACAAACTATTATGACAACTCAATCAGATATTGAAGAGATGAAAAAAACTCTTGAAAAAATAGAAGATAAACTATATAACAGATAATGGAACAATCAGAGCATGCTAGTGGGAGATTATTTATTATGTATTTTATTATTATATTGTTTGTTTTATTGTCTAGCAGAGCCTTTGGACAAATTCAAGTAGCTCAATTTAATGCTGAATGGAACAAAGATAATGGAGTAGATTGGGTTCATGATTTAACAGATATAAAAACAATATCTATTGTAGATATAGCTAAACAGCCTAAAATGGCTAAAAAACATAAGATAGCAGTTATACCTACTATTATAATATTTAAAGATGATGTAGAGGTTGCTAGGTTTCAAGCTGATTTAAGTTTTAAAATGGTAGCAACAAAAGAAGAAGTACAAGAAGAAATTGACAACATATTAATGAGTGATTTTTAAAAAATGAAAAAGATACTATTTATAATTTTATTATTACCCTTACTAGTCTTTGGGCAAAAAGATGTTTTAATACATTTAACAACTGATGGATATCCGTCTGAAACAAGATGGGTTTTATATGCTGATAGTTTTCAAGGTGCTGTACTTGGTGAAGTTCAGTATGGGTACTATGATTCTTCTAATACTGCCCACACAGATACTGTAGCTATACCAGACAGTGTTACTAACATATCTTGGGTTATATATGATTCTTATGGAGACGGTATTCCAGGAGGTAGTTATTATGTTTCTATATGTGGCGACACTATAGTGAATTATCCTAATCCTACATTTTCATCTGGACTAATACATAATAGAATAGTTCCTCAATGTATGCCTCAACCTCCACCATGTGTTCCAGCTAAAGTTATAATTAACTTAGATCAATACCAAGGTGAAACATCTTGGGATATAAAAGACACAAATGGGACAATTTATGCTCAATCAGTTACATACGCAGGTAATCCTGACTATGCTACTATTATAGTTCCTGTGTGTATACCTAAAGGAGACTTGATATTTACAATATATGATAGCTATGGAGATGGTTTGAACGGTTCTTTGTGGCAAGGTCAAGACGGTTCTTATTATTTAAAACAATGTAATGATACTTTAGTCTATGGTACAGACCCAGCGTTTGGAAACGATACGTCTCATGTATTTACTTCTGATTCATGTCCTCCTATATTAGGATGTACAGATATTAACTATATAGAATATAATCATTTTGCAACAGTAGATGACGGAAGCTGTCAAACACTAAAAGTATTTGGATGTACAGATACCACAATGTTTAATTGGGATCCATACGCAAATACAATGGATATGATTGATAGTTGTGATTATACATTAATATTACATGATTTAATGGGGAATGGTTGGGTTGGATCTTCTTTAAAAATATATGCTGACGATACTACAGAATACTATAACACTGGTAGTTTTGATGATATTTATAGTGTTAGTTTAAGAGCTCCAGAATTAATAAATATACAATTTTTTATTAGTGCTCAAGCAGCTTTAACAACTATAGAATGTGGATTTACTTTGATTAACCCAGAAGGAGATACTTTAATAAGTGTTCAGCCACCGTTTATACAACCTTTATTTGTATATAGCGTAATAACTAATTGTGGTAATACTTGTATAGAAAAAGTATTTGGATGTACTTATCCTACTGCTGTTAACTATAACCCTCTAGCAAACACAGACGATGTAAGTTGTTATTATGATCCAGGATGTACTAGTCCTGCATACTTAGAATACTATACACAAGGTTTTACAGCAGACTATGACGATGGGACTTGCTTAACATTAGCCGTGTGGGGTTGCGTAGATTCTTTAGCATTCAACTATAATCCGTTAGCTAATTTAGATAATGGTGGATGTCTTCCAATAATTATTGGGTGTATGCAACCTTTAGCATTTAATTATAATCCAAATGCGAACACTCCAGGCACATGTATTCCTATAATATATGGGTGTATGAGTTCTATAGCTTTAAATTATAACCCCTTAGCTAATACAGACGATGGCTCATGTATAGGGGTAGTTTATGGTTGTATGGACACACTAGCATTTAATTGGAATCCTAATGCTAATGTAGACGACTCAACTTGTGTTGCAGTTATATATGGGTGTATAAATCCTGTAATGTTTAATTACTGTGATACATGTAATACCAATGATGGTAGTTGTATAGAAATACTATATGGCTGTACTGACAGTACAATGTTTAATTATAATTCTTTAGCTAATGTTGATAATAATTCTTGTGTTCCTTATATCTATGGTTGCACTGACCCTAGTATGCTTAACTACAACCCATCCGCTAATACAGAAGATTTTAGTTGTATTGAGTATATCTATGGTTGTACCGACAGTACTGCTCTTAACTATGATCCGTTGGCTAATACTGAAAATGGTTCTTGCATTGAAGCGATTGTAGGGTGTAGAGATCCAAACGCATGGAACTATAACCCACTAGCAAATGTAGTTTTAGGGCATGATTCTTTAGGGTGTTTGTATGCAGCAAATTGTTCTGCAACAGAACCTGGAGAGCCATATTTTTTAAATGATCCTTGTTATGCTTGGGTTATTGAGGTAGATGAGTATTGTTGTAATAATGAATGGGATACTATATGTCAGGCAACTTACAACCACTGTGAAAATAACTGGGCAGGCCCTTTGCCTCAAAGGATAATGCCAGGAAAGAAATTATTAATAATTACAGATCTATTAGGTAGGCGTATAGAAGAGACTCACAATACATTACTTTTTTATATCTACGATGATGGAACTGTAGAACGAAAATTAAAACAAAAATGAAATTACAAGTATTGAGATTCAGCAGTCAAGAAGACTGTACAAATGGATTACTGTTTGATACAACAGATGGTAATAAGTTTCTATGCTATACGTTAGAAGATGAGCGTAGAACAGATAAAATTATTCACGAGACTAGAGTTCCAGCAGGTACATATACAGTATCACTTAGAGATGAAGGAGGAATGACAAAGAGATATGCTAAAAAATATGGAGATGTTCATCATGGAATGCTCTGTGTATATAATGAAGATAATTGGGTATTAAAAGCAGATGGTATGCAATTTCAATATATACTTATACATTGTGGAAATACAGACGAGCACACCTCAGGATGTTTATTAGTTGGAGATTCTCAAGAAAATAATATAATAAATAAAGATGGGTTTGTTGGAAGATCTACTAACGCATATAAAAGAATATATCCATATATAACAAAAGCTTTGTTAGATGGAGAGGATGTAACAATTGAATATAAAGATTTAGATTAGTGAAAGTAATAGGTGCCATATCAGATGTTGACAATAAACAGCCTTTAATTGAAGCAGGAGCTAGATTAAATGCTAATTTAATTGGTGCCGATGGAAGTGTTGGTAATTCTGAGTATGGTTATCTAGATGGAGTTACTAGTGCTATTCAAACACAGCTGGATGCAAAGATGGCTAGTAGTACAACTGTAATTACAACAGATCAAGCTAATGCAATTACAGCTAATACAGAAAAAGTTACGGCTAGTACAGCTAATGTAACAACTGCAGGAGCTTTAATGGATACAGAGTTAACAAATTTAGCTGCAGTTAAAGCTATTAATCAAAGTCTTGTAACTACAGCAAGTCCTACATTTGCGTATGTACTAGCAAAAATACCTATGATACAATTAAACACTACTAATACTACTAGTAATGCATATTTAGATTATGACGGTGTTGGTGGTGGATATCAGATTCAATGGAATAATCAAGAAATATATGACAGCGATTATTTTACACATAGCACTGATTCAAATTCAGAACGTATAGTATGTTTACAAGCAGGTAGATATGAAATTAATTATGTTGTAGTTGTTAATGGTGCTTCAGGCGCAGATCAAAGAGCAATGCCTACTATAAGAACATTTGTAAATGGAAGCTGGCACGCTGACACTAGATATCAATGTAATACTGGATATTTACGTAGAACTGCTTCATGTAATAATGTAGCTGTTAGCGGATCATATATTATAGCATGTGATGCAGATGATTATATCTCATTAGCAACAGGATATGCAGCAAGTTTTGGTGCTGATACTGATGACGCACTTGAATTAAAAACATATAATGTTAATATAGGACATACTAAATTATCAATTAAAAAAATAGGATAGGTGGGATACATTTATAAAAATATAGCAGCAAATATAGCAACAGAAATATTACCTTTGCACACTATAGATATTTTTACAAGTATATCTTTATGTAATAAAGGAACAGATTGCTCTGTAGACGTATATGTATGTAAGATACTAGAAGATGCTGGAGCAAATCTTAGAGCGCAAGGAATACTAGATAAGAAAGAGGAAGTATATTTCTTATATCAAACAGTTGTTAAACAGTATACAACTCTTATATTGTATCCTAGTGATTTTGGATTTGATAATAGTTCTTATAGTTTATATGTAAAAGGCACTCAAGCTGTAGACATAATAGTAAATGCTACACCATCTACAACTGAGGCTGTAAAAACAGAGTGGGTAGATACTGCTATAGATACAAGAGAGTCTTCAATACAATACGACTCTTCAAGTAGTAGTGGTGGTTCTGGAGGAGGAGGAGGAGGTGGATATTAATTAAATATAAAAAATTATGAGTATATTAGCAAAAATTTTCAGCGGCGGCGCAACAGAGCTTGTTAAGGGGGTAGGCGGGGTTATAGATAGTCTGCACACTTCAAAAGAAGAGAAGCTTGCAGCTGAACAAAAGATAAAAGAACTCATCGCTAGTTATGAGATAGAGATGGAAAAGAATATAACTGAGAGGTGGAAGGTAGACATGCAGTCAGACTCATGGCTATCAAAAAACATACGACCATTAGTATTAATCTTTTTAGTAGTATCTACAGTGTTATTGATTTTTATAGACGCTGGTATTATTAATTTTGAGGTTAAAGCTAGTTGGGTCGACTTACTACAGTTGGTTTTGATTACTGTAATAGGGGCTTACTTTGGAGGGAGATCTCTAGAGAAAGTTAAAAAATAGTAACTAACTAGATATATATATGACCAAAGATCAAATCAAGGCCTTTTTGAAAGACAGGCCTGGCTACCTTAAAGAAGGGGCTGAACGTCTTTCTGAACGTTTAGATTGTAGTGTTGAAGCGTGTGGGCATGCTTTAAGAGAAGCTAGAATTGAAGCAAAAGGAAATGATTTTGATATAGATAATGTTTCTAAATCTGAAATCAATGAGTTTAAAAAGTTCTTAAACAGTAACGGTATAGCAGAAGAAGATGTTAAGTCTGTGAAGTTTTGGCAGAATGCAGGAGGAGAGCATAGATTTTCTGTAGTTACAAAAGGAGAGGATAATATAATGAAGGAGGTAAAAGAAGAAATTCTTAAATCTCTTAAAGAGTATAGTCCTAAAGTTGAGAAGAAGTATACCTCTGTAGAAGACCCTACAGTTTATGAAGTCTCTTTGCCTGATATTCATTATGGTAAAATAGACGGACAGACTTTAGATCAAGCAGAAGAAGCTTATATGAATACGGTTAAAGACCTTATGAATAAAGCATCAGGTTTGAATATAGAGAGAATACTTTTACCTATAGGTAACGATGGTATGAACTCTGAGGGATACTCTAGAGCAACTACTAAAGGAACACCTCAACATGATGGTGCAGAATGGCAGGAAACATTTGTTGGTTATTGCAATTTAATGGTACGAGCAATAAACTTCTTATCCCAAACAGCACCAGTAGATGTGATTATTATTCAAGGTAATCAT
>TARA_R110002012_G_scaffold115909_7_pt1 | contig 24897 bp, 28 predicted proteins | sample TARA_R110002012 | Tara Oceans TARA_R110002012 (sample SAMEA4396515) | marine metagenome | biome: Westerlies Biome; feature: [DCM] deep chlorophyll maximum layer (ENVO:01000326); material: water (ENVO:00002006), including particulate matter (ENVO:01000060) such as... | depth 40 m | reverse complement strand
AACGTCGAAGACGAGTTAGGCTTCGCAGTATTCACCTTTGATTTTTAGTGACCATGCAAAAAGTAACACTTATCATTTTTGTGTTTTTGTGTTTCTCTTGTGGCAAGTCTGTCGAGGAGGTAAAGGATACAAATATTGACTTCTCCTACACTGTAGATACCGTGATGGTGGATTCTGGAGATGGCATTATTTATCTGAAAAGAGGGCTAAACACTGCTGCACTTTCTCCAGACAAGAAAATGCTTTTCAACTTCAATCCAGATATTCCTGAGTTTGAAGTCATTGATCTGGAAAACCTTATGCTTGATCAAAGAATCAAAATGGAAAAGGAGGGGCCACTAGGTACAGGAGATCCAAGAAGTATTTTGATTTCTACAGATGGGAAAATCTTTTTTACAAGTTTCGTAGATGTCAGAGAATTCAATGCTCAGTTGGATTCTATGAAGATCTATTCTATCCCGAAAGAGAAATTTAAAGGGTTAGATGCTGATGAATCCTTGGATGCTGATTTCCATGTTACTACAGACGGGAAGTTCTTGTTTGTTCCATATGGACCAGGGGATTTTCAAAAAGCTAGAAAAGGATTCGCAATCATAGAACTAAGCAGGATGGACATAAAAAAAGTCCCCTTGGATTTATTTGAACGAAGCAATGAATATGTACGCACTTGGATAGAAAATGGCAATATTCAATCTCAGAGTAGGGAAACGCTGAGCTATTATCAGTTAAAAGACAAGCTGATTATTTCATCACATAATTTCAACGAAGCATTCCTTTACGACCTAACCACTGATTCTTTGACCCACAAAGTCTTTACCTCTAAGCTAACCCCGAATGCTAAAAAAGTAAGTGAAAGGAATACAGGAAACAGCTTTGAAGAAATGATGGAAATCACAGAAGAGGCTCACAAGCAAGTTGAATTCGGAAACTTCCTATATGACGGGAAAAGCGATAAACTCTTTAGGTTTACCACGGATCTAGACCGAATGATTGGGGACACGGCGACGTTCAAAAACGTAATTACCATTTTCGATTCAGACTTAAATCAACTTCATGAAGAAGTTGTGGATTTCAATAGACCCAATTTCTCCTTCTTCAAAGACGGCAAGCTATGGTCCTATGTCAATGTAGAAGATGAACTAGGATTCGCAGTATTCACTTTTAATTTTTAAATGAGAATGAGAAAAGTACTCACTATTTGCATTCTAGGACTTCTCTCAGCTTGCGCAGGCAAAGAATCCGAAAACTCAGAACCGAAAAACATCCTGGAAAACCTAAGCTATTCCGTGGATACAGTGGTTGTTGATTCTAAAGGTGAAATTATCAACCTAAAATATGGGATGAACTGGTTTGATCTATCACCAGATTCTAGATCACTCTTCATTTATGATTATAATCAAACACTTTTTCAAGAAATTGATCTGGATAAGATGGTGCTAAGTAACACATATCCATTTGAAAAGGAAGGTCCCAATGGCCTAGGAAGAAGTTCTAATTTCCAGGTTTTGCCAGATGGCACCCTGATGATACCTACTTTTCCAAATTCAGGAATTTACAATCTACAAGGGGAAATACTTTCAAGGATAAATTTAAAGCCCGAGGATATAGAGGGAGTTGATGCTCCCAATCCTTTTGCTTTGATCTATGAGGTCCTATATGATCCAAAAACAGAGATCCTTTATTCCTTGCCCGGTGACTTCATCAATGGCGTAAGAGATCTTGCAGTAATCGACTCAAAAACCCAAAAAGGGAAAATTGTCAAACTCCCCAAGATGGAAAAAGCGGAAAATTTTAAAATTTTCTGGAATTCAGATACCGGTGGATCAATTCAGACTGAGAACTATACTTTAGAGCAGATTGATGACAAGTTATTAATCACTTGTACAGTAGGAAGTGGAATTTATGTCTTTGAGACCAAGACTGATAGTTTAAGTTATGTGGATTTCCCTCATCAACTAATCCCCCGCGAGAAAACAGGAGAAATACAAAATGAAGTAAGTACTGAGGAAGATTTTTTCCAAGAGCTTCGAAAGGTACTATCGCAGGTTTCATTCCAAGAATTGATCTGGGATGAACACTCCTCCAGATTCTACCGGCTTGCCATCAAATCTTTTGTTGCTGAAAAGAAAGGTGACCCCACAACTTATGAAACTTATCTATTGGCTTACGATAAGGATCTAAAGCTTCTTGGAGAATCTAAAATAGAAGGACTTGATCAACGGCTTTCTAATTATTTCTGGAAAGACGGCAAGCTCTGGTCCTATGTCAATGTAGAAGATGAGCTCGGCTTCGCGGTTTTCACTTTTGATTTTTAGGGACATGAGAACGCTTCTTACAATTTCAGTTCTTGCCCTATTTTTAGCCTGTGATGAAAAGCCTAAATCTGAGGAAGTTTCTGTCGTAGAGGAGCCCAAGAATATTCTTGAAAACATGACCTATTTGGTCGATACAGTGATGGTGGATACTGGAGATGAAATTTTAGATTTTTCCTTCGGTTTTAGTACCTCTCCAACGCCAGACCACCACTTTTTCTATTTCTACAAAAACTTAAAATTGCAGAAAATTGATTTGAACCATCTGAATCTAATAGATTCTTTTTATCTAGAGAAAGATGGTCCAAACAGTCCTGGTCATACCTTTAGTTTTTATGCACTTTCTGACGGTGGCTTCTTTTTCCCAACCTTACATCGACCTTCTATTATTTCTGACCAAGGCTTGAAAATCAAAAATTGGAATCTTGATCAAGACAAATTGGTAGAAGGATTTCCTGTGGATCCTTTTTCCCTTGGAAATAGAGTAATTCTGGACTCAAAGCGTCTCAACTTATATTCTTTGCCGATGAACTTTGAAACAAGAGACCATAATTTTGCTGTAATTGATTCACTGGAAAACAGGAAAAAGATGGTAGAGCTCACAGAGTTTAAATGGGCTAACAAATACCTGGTTAGAAGCGATAGCGAGCAAATAGGTGAATTACTAAACCTACAACAGTTTGATGAGCTTGTGCTTATTTCCTGTATTGTAGGAAATGGCACCTACATCTACAACCCTAGTCTAGACAGCCTTTTTTATAGGGAATTTCCACATGAGCTTGTTCCCTTAGAAAAAACAGGAGAGGTAAAAAACAAGGTGGGGAGCAGAGCCGAGTTTGAGGAAGAATTAAAAAAGCTAACCCAAAAAATCAGCTACTGGAGTTTCATCTGGGATGAAAAGTCTCAGCGCTATTTCAGGTTTGCAAGTAGAGCTATTGGGTTTGATCAAGAAGGCTGGGCAAAGGATTATGAAATATTCTTTATGGCTTATTCCAAAGACTTGGAGCTAATCGGTGAGACTCGATTGGAAGGATTATCTAAAACCCCATTTGGCTATTTCAAAGATGGAAAGCTCTATTCCCAAGTAAATGTCGAAGACGAGCTCGGCTTCGCGGTTTTCACTTTTGATTTTTAAAATTCCTCAATGAAAAAACTACTTATCTTTTTTTTGATTGCCCTTCTGTTTTCTTGTTCTTAAAAAGACAAAAAAGACTCTTCCTTGAACATCTTTGAGAATCTAACATACGCTATCGACACGTTGGTAGTGGATTCCGGAGAAGAGTTCATTAATCTGTCCATAGGTTTAAATTTTTCAGATGTCTCAGAAGACAAAAAGTCACTTTTCATTTTTGATAGAGGACGCCTTACTTTTCAAGAAGTAGATCTGGATCAAATGAAACTTCTAGGAACATATCCATTTGAAATGGAAGGGCCTAACGGAATCGGAAAGGGCGGGATCTTTCAACTTTTACCTGATCGAAATTTAATGATCCCTAGTGTTACAAAAACTGCCATATATAATCTGCAAGGAGAATTAATTTCCAACTTAAAACTAATAACCGATGAGCTGGATCATATGAGCGACATCGATGAATTTACACTCTTGAATGAAATCCACCTCGATCCAAAATCTGGAGTTTTTTATTCTTTACCTGGGAATTACACTTCCGGTGTTCGTGAACTAGCAATAATAAACGCTACTACCAACAATGGGAAAGCAATCAAACTTCCTGCAATGGAAAAAGCAGGAAATTTTAGAGTGTTCTTCAATACTGAAAATGAAAAAGCCATTGAAGTGGAGGAGTACTCTCTTTCCCTATTATATGATAAAATCTATATCACTTGCACCGTCACTAGTGGAGTTTACCGCTACAACCCCGCCACAGATGATCTGGAATACATTGAATTCAACCATCAATTAATTTCAAATGAAAAAACCGGTGAAATCATCAATGAAGTGTATTCTCAAAAGGAATTCAATGCAGAATATAGAAAAGTAGCCAGTCAAGTCTCCTATCTTAAATTGATGTGGGATGAAGAAACTTCCAGATTTTACCGACTTGCATACAAAGGTGTGTTGGGAGACCAACAACTTGAGCCCATATCTTACCAGGCTTTTTTACTGGCTTATTCCGAGGATTTGGAATTAATGGGAGAAACGCTAATTCCTGACTTCAAACAAGTTCCTAAAAGTTACTTCTTCAAAGACGGCAAGCTTTGGTCCTACGTCAATGTCGAAGACGAGCTTGGCTTCGCAGTTTTCACTTTTCATTTTTAACAATTATGAAAAAACGACTCACAATTTCACTCTGCGCAATATTGGCTTCCTGTGGTGGGAAAGAAGCCACGAAAGAGGCTAAAGTCCTTACTTTAGAAAACCCTTCTTATACTACGGATACGCTAGCAGTGAATATTGGAGATGATATCTTCAACGCTTATGGATACTATGGAGATGGTTTGAGCCAAGACGGAAATAAAGTCTATCTATTCAATGAACAAGAATCTGAAATCCATGAGATAGATATTAACTCAATGACTCTTGTTGCGAGACATCCATTCGAAAAAGACGGGCCTAATAAAATTCCTTCATATGTCAACTATTTCCAAGCCCTTCCTGGTGAAGAGTTTTTGCTTGCAAATTCAAACAGTTCAGGGATTTACTCTCTCTCAGGAGAACTCGTGCAAAAGCTAAATCTTACCACCGAATCAGTTAGCGGGTTTGATGAAGAAGCCAGTTCCTTTGTCACCAATAGCATTCTTATTACTGAGGATAAAAGCAAGGCCATTACTCTTCCTAAAGCTTTCCATAGTGGTATTTCTGGATTAGGAATTATTGATATAGAAAGCAAAAAAGGAATAAACATGGAGCTTCCCGCGATGAAGATTACCGAGAAATATAGAGTGACTTTCAGGCAAGGTAATGGCTCTAGCAGCGGAGGGGATTTTGAAGATCTTCAAGAGGTAAATGGCAAATTTATAGTTTACAGTGGCGCTACTTCTGATATCTACTTATATGATCCTTCACTCGATTCTTTGTCACTACTCACTTTTCCACATGAGATAGTTCCTAAATCCAAACAGGGAAATTACCAAACAGAAGTGGACTCTCAGGAACTGATTAGTGTGATTAGAAAAGAAATGGGAAAGGAAATCCGCTTTGGGAGATTCTTTTGGGATGAAAAAAATGAGCGATACTTACGCTTTGCCCAAAAGAATAAATATGACTTAGAAGGGAAGATGATCGGTGGTGATTTTTACGTGTTTACCTATTCCAAAGACTTCAAACTAACTGCAGAAGGGGAATTCAAAAGCTATAGTCCCAACCAAGTGATGAGCTTTTTTAAGGAAGTAAAGCTGTATTGCTACATTCCTGTGGATGAAAATCCAGGATATGTAGTTTATACTTTTAATTTTTAAATACATCTGACTTTAGTTCTAAAACTATTGCCTATTTAATCCTATATTCCTAGAATGAAAAAACCACTGTATTTTGCCACTATCCTAATCCTAATCGCTTCCTGCTCAGGCAAAAATGAAACCGAATCTACTAATTCAAATACCTTAAACTTCACGGTAGAAATAGACACCGTTCAAGTAGATCCAGGCGATGACCATTTTATTTATCTATCTAACTATCTAAATACTGCGTCGCTTAGTTCGGACAAGAAAACACTTTACAATTTTAACCCTACAGTACCCGAGCTGGAAATAATTGATCTTGATGATCTCTCACTCAAGGAGGTAATCAAACTTGAAAATGAAGGCCCTGCTGGAATAGGAGCGGCTAACTCCTACATACCTATGATGGATATTTCAGATAGTGGAGAGCTCTTTCTGAATACTTGGAACTATATGGTGAGGCTAAACCCGGACAAAGATCAATCAAGTAAGTTTTGGTTTACTGCGGATTCTCTAAAAGGTGATCCAATGACTGAGAAGGAAAAAATATTTCCTGAAGGGCAAATCTCTGATGATGGACAATTTTACTACGGCAGTTACGGACTACTAGACAATTCAAATCCGAAAAGTGGGCTGGCAATTGTAAATCTCAATACCAAAGAATTGAAAAAAGTACCTCTGGATCTCTTTGAGAAAATTGATAAATTCTTTATTGTTTTTAGTACAGATGGTGGAGGAAAAATGTCTATAGGAGAGTCTGTTTACTTTTTGCCGATGGATGATCAATTGATTATTTCAACTTCTACTTTCAATGAGATTTACGTTTTAAGCCTAGCCGATGGAGAACTAGACAAAAAGTCTTTTCATTCCCAACTAACAGATGATGAGAAGAAAGGTAATTATCAGAAAACCGCAAGTTCTCGGGAAGAGCTTTTTGAACTCAACAAAGAAAAAATAAAAGAAGTAACTTTTGGCAACCTCTATTTTGACAATAAAGAAGAGAAATTCTGGAGGTTCAGTAGATCATTAGATCGTACCATAGGAGACTCCGTAGCTTACCAATCAGTACTTACCATTTTTGACAAAGATCTCACTCAACTTCATGAGGAAAAGGTGGACTTTACTGCGATGAGTTCACTTACCTTCTTCAAAGACGGCTCACTATATTCTTACATCAATCTGGAAGACGAGCTTGGCTTCATCAGAATCAACCCTACCTATGATGAATAGAATCAAGTATCTAACTCCAATTATTCTGTCAGTTGTAGCCAGTTGCAGCTCTAAAGAAAGTGCGGAAAGTATCGTAGAAGGCGCTGAAAATACCGCCACTAATACTGTTGATTTATCCTATGAGGTGGATACGGTGATGGTAGATGCCGGCGATCAATTTCTTTTTCTCAATTGGGGCCTGAGTCTCTCAGACCAATCTGAAGACCTTAGTCTCATTTATAACTTAAATCCTATAGCACTTCTACTAGAAGTAATTGATTTAGATAGTCTTAAATTAAAAGAATTGATACACTTGGAAAAAGAAGGTGTAAATGGAGTGGGGAATACTTTTTACCAGGATCTTCAGGTTTTAGATGATGGAACTATCTGCTTGATGGGGTCCAATAAGATCAATTTCGTCTCACCCTCTGGGGAATTAATAAAGACACTAGACTTTGAGCATATAAAACTAAAAGAGGACCAGCGAATAAACTATACCGGGAAATTTACTGAGGACGGTAAATTCTATGTGTGTGTATTGGAAAATAGGGACCTAAAAAAAGCCCCGAGTGGAATTGCTATTATTGATATGGAAACCGACTCGGTGAAAGTTATAGAGATGGATTTGTTTCGTAAGCTGAAAGAATTCGAAATTAAATTTGATAACGGAAGTGTAACTTCTATCGCTACTGGGGATAGTTTCTATCTCAATTTCATTGAGAATGACCTGATTATTTCCTCTTCGGCCTTTAATGACGTTTACCGATACCAGATAAAAAACGACATTCTGGTGCACCGAACTTTTAATTCTACACTTACGGCAAATGAAAGAATAGCCAATTTTCCAAATGAAGTAGACTCTGAAGAGCAATTCTATGAAGTGTCCACTGAAGCATATAAACAGGTGCATTTTACGCAATTCAGAGAATTAACAAACTTTGAAATGTTTTGGAGGATCAGTTCAGAATTAGATCGCATGATCGGAGACTCAGTAGTTTACAAGCAGGTCATTACCTTATTTGATGAGGATTTTACTATGCTTAAAGAAAAAGAACTGATCAATTTCTATCTATCGAGCCAGTCTTTTGTCAAGAATAGAGTGATTTATAGTTTTCTAAACATCGAAGACGAACTAGCCTTCGTCCGCTTAAAACCTATTATTACCTATGAATAAAATCAAACTACTTACTCCGATTATTCTGGCAGTTCTAGCCAGCTGTGGCACCAAAGAAAGTGTAGAAAATACAGAGGCTACCTCAATTGATTTCTCCTATGAGTTAGATACCGTTATGGTGGATGCAGGGGATGAGTTTATTTTTATGATTAGTTCCCTAATTAACTCCGGAATATCTCAAGACGGAAAATATCTATACAATTTCAAAACTGGCGCAAACCCTACCGGCATAGAAGTTATTGATCTGGACAACCTGAAACTAGAACGGGTCATTCCTATGAGTGTGGATGGACCCAATGCCATTCAATCTCCCTACATGTCCAATATTTATATGCTTGCTGATGGGACTTTTTACCTATCGGACAATTATGAAGTTTATCATTTCGATCAGGAGGGAAACAAGCTTTCTACTATGGTCTATTCAAAACAGGAGTTTGAAGGTGAGAGACTTCCGGAAGGCAAAAGGATCCAGTTAAATGAAACGCTTTCTAAGGATGAAAAAACCATTGCGACATTGTATGGTGGTGAGAAAATGGAAGATTCTGCAGACGGGCTGGCGCTGTTTGATCTGGAAAATAAGCGTGTCAAGTACAAGAAGTTGGGCTTATTTAAGGAATTGGATAAGTATCAAACTATTTTCTATTATGAGAAAGTACACCCGATGAATATGCTTAGGGCTGACATCAGCCTTCTGATGAAAAACGATAGTTTGTTGTTTTCAAATTCCGCTCAAAACAAGATTTATTTCTACAACCTCGCTACAGATTCCATTTCTTCTAAAACTTACTCCAGTAAATTCACCAGCCAGGAAGCTAAGGGAAATTACCCACCTCGCTCTGACTCAGAGGAGGAATTTCAAGAGATTTTCAATGAGAAAAGCAAAGAAGTCAGCTATGGAAATTTATTTTTTGATAAGCATAATGACGTCTATTGGCGTTTTGCAAAAGAAATGGATCATATGAAAGGAGACACAATCCAATACAAAACCGTTCTTACTGCCTTTGATCCAGAGTTCAACCAAGTACACGAAGAGCTGCTGCCATCAGATTTCGTCCTTCCCTATAAGTACTTCGCCCGAAAGGGAATGATTTATACCTTTTTGAATGTCGAAGACGAGCTAGCTTTTGTCAGACTAAAACCGACTATCGCATATGACTAAGAATATATTTTTTATCCTGACAATTGCTTTGGCGGGCTGTTCCGCAAAGGAATTCTCCCAAAATGAGAATGCAGATTTCCAATTTTCGTATCAGCTAGACACCGTGATGGTGGATGCCGGAGATCATTTCTTTTTCCTCAACTGGGGTCTGGGTTTATCAGACGTCTCCCCGGATAGGAAATATCTGTATAACCTTAATCCCGATAGCTATTTACTGGAAATAGTGGATTTGGACAATCTCAAATTACAAAAGACTGTGCAGCTGGAAAAAGAAGGTCCTAATGGTATAGGTAACGATTATTATCAAAAAATTCAAATTCTGAAAAATGGTAACATCTGCTTATTCGGCCAATTAAAAGTTAACATAGTAACTGAGGCGGCAAAACTCGTCAAGACCATTGAATTTGATCAAATCAAACTGGAGGCGAATGAGAGAATTGGGAATAAAAGTGTCTGAGGATGTAAAACCAGTAAAATATTCCACTAAAGTCACTACACAAGACGAGTTCAGAGACGCAAGAAATGCCAGAGACCAAGAGGTTAGTTTTGGTAAGTTAATACTCGATGAAGGAAGAGATATGATCTGGAGGGTTTCTTCTGACTTTAATCGTATGAAAGAAGAAACGGTAGTAAGAAACTATTACCTAACTTTTTTTGATATGGATCTCAACCAACTTGGTGAGTTCCCATTGGAAAATTGGGAGTTAACCGGTAAGTCATTTATCAAGGATGGAGATTTCTATCAGTTTCTCAATATCGAAGATGAGATGGCCTTTGTAAGACTCAAACCAACTTTTAATGAGTAGTTAAAACCAACGAAATTGACCAATAAGTTGGCTTTATGGATTTTTGACTTTAATTTTTAAGGAATGAAGAATATCCGTGTTTTAATACTTTTATTCATTCTTTCCTCCTGCGGAGATAATACCGTGGATGTACGGCTGCCCGCTGCCAATGTCTCTCCTAATTTTAATTATGTGCTTGATACCGTTTTTATAGACGCAGGAGACGAGCAGATTTATCTGGATATGGAGCTGAACATGTCAGACTATTCAGTAAATGAAGGACTTTTATATAACCTCAAACCTGAGACCGGACGTGTAGAAGTCATAAATATCGACAGCCTGAGACTTGATAGTCTGATAAATTATAAGATTCAAGGTCCTAACAGTGTCAAGCAATATTTCCCTTTCGGAATTAAAAAGACGCTTTTTGGGGACACCTTTTTTAAAGAGTATCGAATAATCCACAAGCTTAATTCTTCCGGAAAAAAAATTGACTCTTATGAATTGATCAACAGGGAGCTGACGGGAGACAAGCTTCCCTTTGACACAGAAATAGACGGTCTTGGAGAAATATCCAGCGACGGTTCCTTCTTAGCCAGCTTTTATGGCAATTTTAAAATCGGCGGGAATGTACTGGGAATAGCAAAAGTAAATTTAATTGACAGATCACTGAAGCTGGTTCCAATTGACTTTTGGGATCAACTGAAAAAATACACGGTGACGGTGGATTACGATATTGGGAAAAGAAACAGTTCTCCGGAAATGAAATTCCTATTACTGAACGGTCCCGACATTATTCTTTCCACTTCTGCAAGCAATGAATTATGGTATTATGACTCAGAAAGTGAATCTGTGATCCACAAAGAATTCCACAGCCAGATTACTTCAGACCAAAAGTCCGGCAAATACAGGGAAGATATTAACAACCAACAGCTGTACATGTACTGGGTCAAACGCAAAAATGATGAAGTGACTTTTGGTCCTCTGATCAAGGACCATACAGCCCAGAGGTTCTACCGATATAGCCGCGAGCTGAACACCAATGATCCTCAAAAACCTTTCTACGTTTATGTATTAACAGTATTCGACGAAACACTCGAGCAGATCTCTGAACATAGACTGAATAACAGTATCCCAATTATGGGTAAGTACTTTGAGGGTAAGAGTTTTGTCCACAAAGGATCAATCTATTCTTATTTGAAAAAAGAAAATGAGCTCGCCTTCGTACGGCTGAAGCCAAGTTTTGAAAGTAATTAGTGGGTATTTTCTATAATCATAACTCAAAGCATATTAGTAAAGCATAAAAAGATTAGCACCAAAACTGTTTGATAAACAGATCAATTAAAAGCCATTTCTAAGTGAAAAGTGAAATTGTTCCGTAATTTTTCTGAACCTTCACACCGATTCCCTGTTTTCAGAATAATGGTAAAGTTCAAGGAAAATCCTACCCTGCTACAGCGTATAGAAAACCTTCATCCCTATGAGACAATGCTCTATCTCGGCATGCTTGGGAGTGGATTAATATTCCTTTTCATGGCTTCTGCCTTTCTTTTTTCTTCCCGTGCTCTCTTGGCTGGCATGAACCAGAATGTACCTATTGCGTTTCTGATTTCCACATTTTTGCTGGTCATTAGCGGCTTTTCAGCTACTTCCATCCGGCTGGCATACCAGGAAGAAAATACCAATAAGCTTCTAGGTTCGCTAAGAACCACGGTCATTCTAGGAATGATTTTTACTATTTTGCAAGTGGTAGGATGGTATGAATTGAAAGCAAAAGGCATAGAATTCACCGGCATTCCAAGTGGAAGTTTTCTTTACGTGCTGAGTGGAATTCACATTTTTCACCTTTCAGGCGCCATGATCTTTGGGCTGATTCTTTATTTTCAGCTAGCTAAAAGCAGAAAAGACGAAGTGCAAAAGCTTATAATTCACACCAATCCATTTGAGAAGATGCGTGTCCGCCTATTTACCTTTTACTGGCATTTTATGGATGGAATTTGGCTTATTCTCTTTCTCCTATTTGTCCTTAGCTTCTAGAAAAATGAAAATCACCCTATCTACTAAGGTCAAACAAAATTACTTATCAGTAAAAAGAGGATTTGATGAAACGCTTTTCACCAAACTCAGCCCTCCTTTTCCCCCTGTGAAGCTGATTCAGTTTGACGGATCAGAAATCGGAGATATAGTTTCTCTCGAATTAAATTTCCTCTTTTTTAAGGAAAAATGGGTGAGTCAAATCTCAGAAAATCACACAGATGAGAAGGAATTTTACTTCGTGGATGAAGGTGTGAACTTACCGTTTTTCCTAAAAAAATGGCGGCACAAGCACCGGATTATCAAAGATGGAGATCACTCAATTATAAGGGACGAGATCGAATTTGAGGGATCTTTTGGATTATTAACGTCCGTGCTTTATCCGGCTCTCTATGCACAGTTTGCTTTTAGAAAGCCTATTTACAAAAAGATATTTGCTTAAAATTCCTGCAGGTTTTCACAATTCTCAATCTGGCAATCTCCGTACAAGACAAGCGAGTGGCTGGTGATGGAAGATCTGAATGACTTTCCTATTTCTTCTTTAATTTCGTTGATCTTTGGATCTGAAAATTCCCTGATTTTTCGGCATTGGTTACATACATGATGATCGTGGTGCTTGTATGTCAGGGCCTGTTCATATAGGGCCACTTTGTCCTTGAACTGATGCTTCACAGCCAGCCCGCTTTCCACCAAAAGATCCAATGTATTGTAGATTGTCGCTCGGCTGATGGTGTAACCTTTATTTCTCATACTAAGAAAAAGCCCCTCCACATCCATGTGTTCATCTTCCGGAAGTGAGTATAGTTCGTCAATTACTGAAAATCTTTCAGGGGTTTTCCTGCTTCCCTGCTTCGTTAGGAAGTTTTCAAAGATTTTTTTAGCCTTTTCAATGAGGGCTTTGTCTGCCATGTGTTCAAGATAATTAAAAATAAAGATGAGTCATTCTCCATTTTTTGACAAACCTGAGTGCCTAATCTCAGTAATTTGGTTTCAATCTAATTAAACCAAATAAAATAATTTTTCAAACAAGCGGGTGAAAAGGCTAGTTTTTACCAGACATCCTACTTTTTTTCAAAAAAGAAAGTAACTTATTTGTATCACCTTCTTTATCATAAATCTATGTTAAAACGCTTATGTGTTTTTCTTGTATTTCTGCTTGGGTCGCAATTTTTGTGCATAGCTCAAGTGCCTGGATTTTTTATGAAAGAAGAAAAAAGAAAAGTCACCATTCCATTTTATGCCACAAACAGCCTAATAATTATCACCGTTTCTATCAATGGAAACACTCCTTTGAATTTCTTAGTGGATACGGGAGTTCGCTCAAATATTTTGTTTAGCAAAGTGCTGGGAGATGCTTTGGGACTTGAATATACACGAAGAATAAAATTGGTAGGAGCAGATGGAAATGACGACCTCATGGCCTCTGTCTCGCCGATAAATCACTTTGATTTGGGACCGGTAGAAGGAATATTCCAAAGCTTATTGGTATTGGAGGATGAATTTCTGGAGCTTGAATCTGTGATCGGAACTCCTATCTATGGAATATTGGGCTATGAATTTTTCAAATACAATCCAGTAAAAATCAACTACGACGTCGGTGAAATAGAATTTTATAGAACTTCAGCCATGAAGTGGAAACCACTTTTTTACAGAAAACTGGAGATGGCTGTAGAAGATAACAAACCTTACATCAATGCCACAGTAAAGCAGAAAGACGGGTCAATCATTAACCCAAAATTGCTGATCGATACAGGCGCCAATCATGGATTACTACTTAATAGAGAGACTACGGAAAAGATCACGATGCCCCCGCTTTTTATAGCGTCGGAGCTGGGTCAGAGTCTTGGTGGAGTGTTGTATGGATATATAGGAAGAGTAGATTATATGAAAATTGCCAATTTCAAAATGGATGAAGTGCTGACTTCCTATCCAGACGAGACACCTTTCAGCTATGTCATCCAAAATTCCGGTAGATTTGGGAGTCTAGGTGCAGAGGTGCTGGGAAGAACAAGGCTTGTATTTGACTATCCTAGAAATCGTTTATTAGTAAGGAAGGCTGATAATTTTTATACTCCTTTCCAATTTGATATGAGCGGAATGTCACTTAAGAAAATACCAAATGATGACAACAGGATCTACATCTCAGATATTCGGGTGGGATCTCCAGCTCATCGTGCGGGCGTAATGGCCTTTGATGAAATATTGACTATCAATAAGATTCCTACATTCATTTGGGAACTAGGTGAACTTAACAAATTACTTCGATCTGATCCTGGAAAGGAGATTAACTTAGAGATCCGAAGATATGAAGGTGATGATCTCACCAAATATAAAGACCTCCAATTCACCTTTACACTGAAAAAGCAGATTTAGCGGTCTTTTGGGTTGAATTAAGATAAAAGCGGTAATTTTGAGTAAAGGAAGGAGGATAACCAAACCTCTTAAACTTAAATACGTCAGTAATCAAGTTGCAAAAAATCAATTTATAAAAAATGAAAAAATTCTTAATCCCTATTGGTATCCTTCTGGTGCTTGGTATTTTTATTTATACGAAAGCAGTTGGGACTTACAACACTTTTGTCCAAAAAGAAGAAGTTATAAATGGCCAGTGGGCTGAAGTGGAGACTCAGTATCAAAGAAGATCTGATCTCATCCCTAACTTGGTAAACACAGTAAAAGGCTACGCGGATTTTGAACAGGAAACCTTAACCCAGGTGATTGAGGCCCGAGCTAAAGCTACTTCAGTAAATGTAGATGCTTCAACTCTTACCCCTGAGAAATTAGCAGAATTCCAAGGTGCCCAAGATCAACTTTCAGGAGCTTTAGGAAGATTATTGGTGAGTGTGGAGCGCTATCCTGAGTTGAAAGCCAATCAAAACTTCCTGGAACTACAGGCGCAATTAGAAGGTACTGAAAACAGAATTGCTGTGGCCAGAAGAAATTTCAATCAATCGGTACAGGATTACAACTCCAATCTCCGAACTTTCCCGAACAACATCTTTGCGGGCTGGTACGGATTTGAGCAAAAAGGTTATTTCGAAGCTTCCGAAGGAGCAGAGAATGCCCCTACTGTACAGTTTTAATCCTACTAATTATGGCTGAGAAATTATTCTCAACGGCAGACCGGGAGGCAATTATTGAGGCCATTCGGTCTGCTGAAGTATCTACATCCGGAGAAATTCAAGTTCATATCGAAAGCCGATGCAAAGGCGACGTGTTAAATCGGGCCATTGTGGTTTTTGATACACTTAAAATGCATCAGACAAAAGACAGAAATGGAGTGCTTTTCTATCTGGCTGTTGTTGATAAGCGTTTTGCAATCCTAGGTGACAAGGGTATCAACGATGTGGTGGCTGACCATTTCTGGGAAAATATTAAAGAACACATGGCCAGCTTATTTAAAAATGGCCAATTTACACAAGGTCTGATCGACGGAATACAAATGGCCGGCGAGCAACTTGGACAGCATTTCCCGTATCAGGGTGATTCAGACATAAACGAACTTCCTGATGAGATTTCTTTTGGATCTTAAGATTCCACCATTCCTTTTTCTTTTACTATTTATCAGTTTGGGACTTCAGGCTCAGGATTTTCCTCCTGCTCCGAATCCTCCAAAGCTTGTTAATGATTTCACAAATACCCTTTCCAGTGGAGAGGTGGCTCAGTTGGAAAGCAAATTGGTCGCTTACAATGACAGTACCTCCACTCAGATTGCGATTGTGATGATGCGATCTGTAGGACAATATGACATTTCGGATTATTCTTTTCGGCTTGCAGAATCCTGGGGAATCGGCGGTGCAGAAAATGATAATGGAATTTTGATTCTTGCAGCAATGGATGACCATAAGGTGTTTATTGCGACGGGTTATGGTCTGGAAGGAGCTGTACCAGATGCTTTGGCGAAACGAATTGTTGAAGATCTAATTGTGCCGAATTTTCGAAGGGAAGCCTATTATCAAGGGCTAAATGAGGCAACTGAAATGATTATCAAACTTGCTTCAGGAGAATATAAAGCGGAAGACATAGAGTCTGATGGAAATAGTGGTGGAGCTATCTTTATGATTCTTTTCTTCATAGTCATATTTGTCGTTCTCCCTCTGTTGCGAAATAGAAATGATAACAATAACCACATGGGAGGCAAAGGTGGTGGAGTCGATCTATGGACTACTATCATGTTAGCGAATATGCTCGGAGGCGGAAGAGGAAGTCGCGGTGGTGGCTTCGGTGGAGGAGGATTTGGTGGCGGCGGAGGCGGTGGATTTGGCGGCTTCGGCGGCGGAAGCTTCGGTGGTGGTGGAGCTGGCGGAAGCTGGTAAACTATATTCCTGATTATAGAAAAGACGCTTTCATTAGCGTTTTTTTTTGCGCTATAATTCCAAGAACTTGAACGTGTAATTATTTAGGATTCAGAAATTTTAAATAAATACGTAGTAAATTACGTATTTCTACGTATATATTCTTACTTTTAACTTAGAATTTGAATTAAAATGATTTCAGTTGAGGAAGCTTTAGAATTAATTAAAACGCATGCTGTCAAACTGCCTGCAGTGAAAATTTCCCTGAGAGACTCCTATGGTTGTTTTCTTGCAGATGAGATTTTGGCTCCAATCAGTTTGCCGCCTTTTCGGCAATCAGCGATGGATGGCTATGCTTTTAGAAGTGGAGCAATCAGTGAACTGGAGGTCATCGGGGAATGTAAGGCAGGTGATGCAAATGAGTTTAACTTAAAAGACAATCAGGCAGTACGGATCTTTACTGGAGCCAGAGTTCCGGACTCTGCTGATACAGTCGTCATTCAAGAGCATGTGGATGCAAATAATGGTAAAATCTCCATTCGTCAGTTCCCCGAAAAATTCACAAATGTGAGAGAAGTTGGCGAGCAGCTTCAGGCTGGTGAGCAAGTTCTACCTGCTGGCACAAAGGTTACTGAATCCATTATTGGCTTTTTGGCGGGCTTTGGAATCACCGAGGTTTTGGTCTATAACAAGCCGAAAGTTACGCTTATCGTAACTGGCAATGAACTTCAGGAAGCAGGTACGCCTCTGAGGCCCGGAGCCATTTATGAAAGCAATGCGATTATGCTTGAGTCAGCATTGAGGTCAAGAGGTTTTGATTCAGTGAGTATTTTAAAGGTCGAGGATGACTTGGAATCAACCAAAAAAATAATTGCCGAAGGGCTACATACAGATCTTTTGTTGATTTCAGGAGGAATTTCTGTTGGGGATTACGATTTTGTCAAAGAAGCACTGGAATACAATGGAGCAAAAGAGATTTTCTACAAAGTAAATCAAAAGCCAGGTAAGCCTCTTTGGTTTGGCAAGGCAGGCAATACGCTTGTGTTTGCACTACCTGGAAATCCAGCTTCCTCACTTACCAGCTTTCTGATTTATGCCCTTTCAGCATTAAAGATCATGTCGGGTAATCCTGATTTTGAGTTGAACTTCCAGACTGGAGTATTAAAACATCGAACATTCAACAAGTTTGGGAAGACTCTTTTCATACTTGGAACTGAGAAAAATGGGGAATTGGAAATCTATCCCAAGCAAGCATCCAGCATGTTAATCTCTTATGCGCTAGGCAATGCTATCGTGCTGGTTCCTGCGGAAAAAGAAATCCTTGAAGCGGGTGAAACGGTACTTTTTCTACCCATCAATAGAAATTAGAATTGCCTTGACTCATGTTATTGATATGAAAAATCCAGAAAACTTGACAGCCTACATCCTCTGCGGAGGGAAAAGCGTTCGAATGCAAGCTGAAAAAGGCTTGGTAACCTACAAAGGCAGGCCATTCATCCGCTGGATTATTGAGGCAATTATGCCAATCACTTCCAATATCATTTTGGTGACAAGTAATGGTGATTATAGTTTGGTGGGTTTGCCTATGATCGAGGATGTTTATGCAGATAAAGGGCCGGTGGGCGGAATTTTTACGGCGTTGAACCATAGCAAAACTGAGCTAAACTTGGTTCTCAGCTGCGATATACCCAAAATCAATACTGAACTGCTAAGCAAACTAACTGAAGAGTCAAGCATAAATGATTCATCCGTCACGTTTCTAAGCGATGGAAAGAATGATTATCCTTTAATTGGTGTTTATAAAAAAACTGCCTCAAAAACCTTCTCTGATGCTATTTCAGCTGACAAATTGAAACTTTGCTCACTTGTAAATTTGATCTCACATCAGAAAATCGTCATCAATTCCGACGAAAAGGCCCATGTTCAGAACATAAACAGTAAAGCCGAATTACTCTCACTCAACCTGCTAGACCAATGAACACACTCACAGGAAAATCACCGAAACTCACGCTCCTTGGCGCCGGTCCGGGCGACCCTGAGTTGCTGACATTGAAAGGCATAAATGCGTTGAAAGATGCAGATGTGGTACTCTATGATTCTCTTGTGAATGAGGAAATTCTAGCGCATGCCAATCGAGCTTTGCTGGTTTTTGTAGGGAAAAGAAAAGGGAATCACAGCCATACACAAGACGAGATCAATGAGCTGATTGTTGATTATTCCATGGAATTTGGTCATGTAGTACGTGTAAAAGGAGGCGATCCATTTGTTTTTGGGAGAGGAAAAGAGGAAGAAATTTATGCTTTGGAAAAAGGTATAGAAGTCGAAGTCATCCCAGGTATTTCTTCCAGTGTGGCAGTACCTGCTTCGGTGGGGATACCTGTAACCAGCCGGGGTGTGGCAGAAAGTTTTTGGGTGATCACGGGCACCACAAGCGATAGAGAGCTATCTAAAGATCTTCTTCTAGCAGCACAATCATCTGCGACAGTCGTAGTACTGATGGGTATGAGCAAGCTTGCCGAGATCGTTGCCATTTACACGGGTTTGGGTAAAGCTGATTTGCCTGTCGCAATAATCCAGGATGGAACAAAAATAGCCCAAAAGGAAGTGGTGGGCACCATTCAAAACATATTGGAAATCAGCCAGAATCAAGGTATAAAAGCCCCCGCAGTGATCGTAATCGGCGAAGTGGTTCATCTAGCCCGGGTGAAAAAACAACTGCAAGAAGATTGGGTTCTGGAGGATGAATTTATTTTTCAAAACCTTAATACCTTGCCCTTTAGTAATTAATCCCAGCGATCTGTATTAACTTGAAGATATGATTACAGTAAATTATTTTGGAAATATAGCGGAGGCGGCACAAGGTGACTCTGAAACGATAGACCAGAAGTCTATGAGTTTGGAGGGGCTATTGAATTTGCTGGATTCCAAGTACGACATTAGAAAATTCCAGTTCCAGATAGCTATTAATCGTAAAATTGTATCGAAGGATCAGGCACTGATTATTTCGGATACAGATGAAGTTGCACTTCTTCCACCATTTGCAGGAGGTTAAGATGGAGAGATTCCAGAGACAGATGATCCTTCCGGGAATCGGAATTTCCGGGCAGCAAAAGTTAAAATCCAGTAGTGTGCTTATGGTAGGAGCTGGAGGATTGGGTTGTGCCGCTTTACCTTATCTCGCTGCCTCTGGAATAGGCAAGATCGGAATTATCGATGGAGATAGAATTGAAGAGTCAAACCTGCATCGGCAAGTCTTATACGCTGCTGAGCAAATCGGTCTTTACAAAGTTAAAGAGGCGGCAGATGCTGTTATTAAAAAAAATCCAGGCCTGGAAGTTCTAGTTTATGAGGAGTTTTTGACTGCCAAAAATGCTGCTGAAATCTTTTCTGGATTTGATCTGGTCATCGATGCGACGGATAACTTGTTTATTCGATACGTCATCGACGACACTTGCATTGCCTGTGAAAAACCTTTCGTATATGGTTCCATCCATCAATTTCAAGGACAGGTTTCCGTTTTCAATTTCGAAGGTGGGCCGAGTTATAGAGATATTTTTCCGGAGGAAAATAAATCTGTACAGAATTGTGCAGAGGCAGGAGTTTTAGGTACGACGGTTGGTTTGATTGGAATGCTCCAGGCAAATGAAGCCATGAAAATCATTTTGGGAATTGGAGAGGTGCTTTCCGGCAAACTTCTCATTTACAATTTGCTGAACAATACACAGCAAGTATTTGAATTTGGTAATGTCTCCAAGCCAAAAAAGCCTCATATTTCTGAATCATTTGAAATGATTTCAGCTGAGGAAGCATTATTAGGGAAAGCAGTTTTACTCGATGTTCGTGAGCAAGGGGAAATGCCCCAGGTAATTCTAGATAATGTCAAACACTTACCGCTTTCCATTTTGGAAAAGGAATTGGAAAGCTTGGATAGAAGTGCGGAATTTCGAATCTTCTGCCAATCTGGAGTTAGGAGTAGAAAAGCAGCTGACTTGCTATCGCAAAAGGGATTTGGGAAGTTAAAGTTAATTCGCGGAGGGGCGAAGGATTTGCTGGATGAATACCGCAGACGAAAGGCAGAAAAGGCGTCATTTTAAATATTTTGCAATTGCTACTGCGTTTTAGGCTGATAGGATAATTGAAAAACACATGAAAAAAGTATTTCTTGAGGGAGCCATTTCCCCTGAATTTATAGCAGATTCTATTGCGAAGCACCAAGGCAAGCATAGTATTGGTGCCCATAATATTTTCTTGGGTCAGGTTCGCGCAGATGAAGTCGGTGATAATAAAGTGGTAGCTATAGAATATACCGCATATGAGGAAATGGCAAATGAAAAGCTTCATGAAATCCGAGAAGCGGCTTTCGAGAAATTCAATTTGACATGCCTACACATTTACCATAGTCTGGGTAAAGTGGACGTAGGAGAAATTTGCATTTTCGTGTTCGTCTCCTCACCGAGAAGGAAGCAGGTCTATGAAGCCACAGAATGGCTCGTGAATCAAGTGAAAGAGCATGTTCCAATCTTCGGCAAGGAGATTCTTGATAATGCCGATCATCAGTGGAAGGTAAATAGCTGAAAAATTTAAACAGCTAAAGTCCAAATTCTGAAAAGGGATTGGATAGATTGGTAGTAAACAGATCTAGTGTCATCCTGAGCGAAGTCGAAGGAAATTCTTACTTGATACTAGTAGAGATTAAAATTAGAAATGGTAGATATCACACATAAAGTAACCACGCTTCGTACTGCAAAAGCTCAGGCTATAGTACATGTGAGTTCGGAAGAGACCATTGCTGCGGTAGTAGAAAATAGAGTACCAAAAGGCAATGTGTTTGAAATGGCGAAAGTGGCGGGACTTTTCGCAGTGAAAAATACCCATATCACTATTCCTGATTGTCATCCGCTACCTGTGGAGTATACAGCGGTGGAATATGAGATTAAAGGGCTTGAAATCCGGATTTACATCACTGTGAAGACTGTGTATAAAACCGGAGTGGAAGTGGAAGCCATGCATGGAGCTTCTGTGATTGCTTTGACGATGTACGATATGCTGAAGCCGATCGATAAGGGAATTGTTATCCGCGAGATCGGGTTGGTAGAGAAGACTGGTGGAAAATCAAGTTTCAAAGACAAAAACCCCAAACTCATTTCGGCGGCGGTGGTTGTTTGTTCAGATTCTGTTTCTAAAGGAATCAAAGAAGATAAAGCTGGAAAAGTGGTTGTGGATAAGTTGAAAACACATGGGGTAAACGTGACTTCGTATGAGGTGATTCCTGATGAATTGGAGCTGATTAGAGCGAGAACTTTTGAGCTTACAGAAAGTAACCAATTGGTGATTTTCACAGGTGGAACTGGACTCTCCAAAAGAGACGTCACACCCGAAGCCTTGGAGCCGATATTGGAACGTAGAATTCCGGGTGTGGAAGAAGCCATTCGCAGTTATGGACAGAAGATTATGCCATTTGCAATGCTTTCAAGATCCATAGCAGGAACTATTGGTGACAGTATAGTCTTGGCTTTGCCCGGATCAACTAATGGAGCAAAGGAATCGATGGATGCGATTTTCCCACATGTGCTACATGTATTTAAAATATTAAAAGGAGCAAATCATGACCCATTCGGGTAATATACAGGAACTAAAAGATCGATTTGGGCGAGTCCACAATTACTTGAGGATATCGCTTATCGAGAAGTGCAATCTGCGCTGCAGCTACTGTATGCCCGCCGAAGGAATCCCATTGAGTCCAAAAGCTCATCTCATGAATGCCGAAGAAATTTTGGAGTTTGCCAGGATCTTTGTGGGATTGGGAGTGAATAAAATTCGTCTCACTGGTGGAGAACCTCTTCTTCGAAAGGATATAGGCGTAATTCTCGAAGGCCTTTCAAAAATGCCAGTGGAAATTTCCCTCACTACCAATGGCTTACTAGTTGACAGACATGTGGATAACTTCCAAAGACTTGGAATCAAAAAAATCAATTTCAGCCTGGACACATTGAAAGAGGCCCGCTTTCAGGAGCTGACAAGAAGAACTGGTTTTCAGAAAACTCTTGACAATTTTGAATTATTGCATGACAATGATTTCGATCTAAAGATCAACGCTGTTCTAATCAAAGGAGTCAATGACGATGAGCTAGTGGATTTGGTAAATATGACGAAGGATTACAAGGTTTCAGTTCGCTTTATAGAATTTATGCCTTTTGATGGGAATAGCTGGGACAGGTCTAAGATGGTTTCTGAGAAAGAAGTGCTGGATCAACTCGGCGCTTATTACGGAGCAGATAGAATTTTATCTCTTCCCAACGAAGCTAATTTCACAGCCAGAAAATTTAAAATTCAAGGATATAAAGGCGACTTTGGAATTATTTCTTCGGTGACCAATCCCTTCTGCGGTACCTGCAACAGGATTCGCTTAACAGCAAATGGCCGCATTAAAAACTGTCTTTTTTCCAACCAAGAAACTGACCTGCTTGCTGCTATGCGTGCTGGTGAAAATGTGGAAAAACTGATTTTGGAATCTATTCTCAATAAAAAGGACGTCCGTGCCGGCATGGACAGTATGGAGAAATTATCTGACCCAGCACTTCATTCTGATAACAGAAGTATGATTGCTATCGGGGGCTGATAGGTTTTTGCACTTAATGATTCTGCGCCATTTGACCTCCCAAACTTGCGGCCTTCAGACTCTTTATTTTTTTGCTAACTAAGTAAATGTAAGTCAGGTCTGTAAAAAAAATCAGTAATCCCATATAGAGAATTAGTTCATGCACTCCCCCTGCAGTTTTAGATCCTATTATACCAAACAGAATGGTAGTTGAAAATGTACCGATACACTTTGGGATGGCAATAAGTAAGGATTGACCTTTTAAATCCATTCGACGGAAATACATTCGCACAAATAGGAATGACATTAGAAAGTTAATGAAGTAACCTACATAAAGAGCTCCATTAACTATTCCAAGGTAAAGGAATGCAAAGTGTTGAATGATAAAACACACTACAAGAAACGCAATTGCCTGAGCAAAAAAGACGGTTTTACTTACGCTTACCTCGGCATAGCCATACTTTAGGTAAGTGTATAATATGCCTGTATCAAGAAGCACCCAAAAGCAATTAACATAAGTGGATACGTGGGAGCCAAAAACCAGGTAACCTTGATAGGTATAATAAATCTCCCAAGTAAAATTAAGTGCGAGGGTGATAAAGGGAATCCCATAAGATTTATCCCGAAATCCAATTCGTAGTGCCTCAATATATGCTATGATCCACCCAAGACCACAGAGGCCAATAAAAAAGGAACTTACGCTCATACCAATTTATTCATACACGATTTATCATCAAGGGAATGGATGCGTTAACAAGTCTATAATTAGCTTATCCTCCCAAAAGTCTTAAATAATTAATTCAAATCAGAATTTCTAATAGTCATTTTAAAGAAAAGTGATTTTCGTCATATCAGGCACTTTTTCCTACCGTTGAGCATTATGTAACTGGATATTCTGGTAGATTTCAGCGAATTTTAACGAATAAAGCAAAGTTGACGCAAGGCCCTAAACGGCAACTCGATTATGAAAAATCAATTAACAAGCTTTCTAACCCAATTGCTTGAATCATCACCCAGTAAGAAAGGATTAGATTGGCTAAATAACCAAGTAGACAAAATAACTTCTGAAGGAAGTCCTTCCAAGTTTTTTCTCTCTTTCAGCCAAGCTTCCCGATTCTTCAAAAAAGATAAACTCAAGCTTTCATCTGCTTCCGTAGCACATGCAAATGATCTGGTAGTGGGCTTTCAGCCTGAACATTGGGATGAGTTGCAGACCGCGAGAACGGTATTGATGCTAAGTTATCCACAGGAGAAAGACGCTTGGTTTGCTGCGATAAACCAGCTTTTTGAAACGGCAGATATGTACGAGCACCAGGCACTTTACGCAGCTTTACCGCTTATGCCTTTTCAGGAAGATTTAATTCCTAGAGCTATTGATGGTTTGCGAACAAATATCTCTTTGGTATTTGATGCAATTGCATTGAATAATCCTTTTCCGGCGAAATATTTCCCCGAAGCCAATTGGAATCAAATGGTACTAAAAGCAATTTTCATGCAGCGCCCACTATATAGAATTCAAGGATTAGAGGAGCGAAGAAACCTAGCCTTGGCGGCGATTGCCAGGGATTTTGCTCATGAGCGCTGGGCAGCAGGCAGAGATGTGATGCCAGAAATATGGAGACTGGTCGCTCCCTTTGTCAATGAAATGTATTTAGAGGATCTGAAGAAAACTTTGGCAACCGGAGATGGTCTTCAAGTGAAAGCTGCTCTTTTAACACTTAGGGAATCTGCTTACGAAAAGGCAGGAGAACTGCTAGAATCTTACCCGGATCAAGTTGCTACGCTCGATATGGAAGCTCTTGCTTGGGAAAGCATCGGCTCGGAGTTTCAGCTAACTCGGGTATAATCACTAATTTTACAATCCGCTAATTTAAATTCGATCACCATGTATATAGACCCACATATCCACGTCGTATCCCGTACAACCGATGA
>TARA_R110002012_G_scaffold95053_4_pt1 | contig 24900 bp, 12 predicted proteins | sample TARA_R110002012 | Tara Oceans TARA_R110002012 (sample SAMEA4396515) | marine metagenome | biome: Westerlies Biome; feature: [DCM] deep chlorophyll maximum layer (ENVO:01000326); material: water (ENVO:00002006), including particulate matter (ENVO:01000060) such as... | depth 40 m | reverse complement strand
ATATCATTGTATCCCTCTGCAAACTTTTCTAACATCCAATTAGCTTTAGCTTCTCCTCTACTATCTGCTAATCCAGTTATATTTTTAAACGGTATATTTATACCTTTAGATTTTAACCAACCATCAATAGCTTTAGCAGCTTCTTGAGGTCTAGCGGTTAATATAAAAACATTTTCAGGTCCATACTTTTTAATTTGATTTTTCATCTTTTGAAGCAATGGTCCGCTAACACCACCTCTTACGTTTACAAAATCATCAAAGTTAAACTCATATCCTTGAGCCGCTAGTTCAGGGCCTTTAGTTGGCCATTGACCTGAACTAATTTTTATTTTTTCTTTTGTTTTAGGATCTGTCGCTACAACAAAATTCTTTCCATCAATAATTAATGTTTCATCAAAGTCAAAAGTTGACATACCTTTATTGTCCATATCAACAATGGTGTAACCTTTTGCTTTTAAGTCATCCTCTATAATTTTAATCATTTGAGCTGGTGTTTGTCCTTGAACATCACCAGTTTTACTAAACTTATAACCACGTTTCTCTAAATCAGCTTGTAACTCTTTGTTTTGTTTTTTAATTAATTCGGCTTGCTTATTAAAAGCTTTTATAGCGTTTTGGGCATTGTTTATTTCTGATTTAGATTTTTGAATTACAGGATTTAAACCATCTGAGTTAATATTAAATGTTTCACCCATTGTTCTACCATCACTTACCATTTTAATGGTTTCGAAATCAATACCACCATCTATCGCACCCACTAATTCATTAGCATATCTCGTATGAAACCTATCAGTCATTAGGTTAAAGTCATCCATCATTCTTTTTTGTAAACTTTTCCCAGATGGAGTTATAGCTTTAGTTAGTTTTATCTCCATAGCCTTATCTAGAGCTATAAGTTTATAGTTATCCGCAACAAGATCATACGTTGCTTCAAAACCAACACCTTCAGTTAATGAAGCGTTAATTAAGTATAGGTATGCTTCAGTAGAAACCATAGCATGTTCCATTTCAAATCTAGCTTTTTTATTAACTCCGTTTTTATCTACGTAGTTATTTATTTTTGTAGAATAACCTATTATCTCAGCACCAATCTTATGCCAATGTCCCATGTCATTGCCCACTAAACTTAGATAACCCATTATCTCTGTAGCATTATTTTTATCACCTTTAACTCCATTGATCGATTGATCTATTCTAGTCCAGAGAGCTCTATGAATAGCCATAACCTTTCTATTGAACTCTTTTATTTCTGGTATTTTTGATTTAAATGTTTCCGGATTTTTTCGTATTTTAGAATAAAAGTTTCTTAACGACCATATTGTTTTATGATCTGTCTTGCTTAATCCAGGTATTGATTTACCAAAACTAGAAGGTGGTAAATTTTTTAATTTTAATATTTCTTTTTTAAGCTTTTTATATAATCGATCTGTAGATTTTAAACCAAACTCTCTACCCGCAGAGTGTGTAAACACAGAACCATCACCTGGTCCAAACCAACATTCCTTGGGTAATAATGGTAGTACTGTTTGCTCTATACCCTTAACTATTCTAGTAATGTCCTTATCACCCACAACCTTCCAATTGTACTCTGATAATTTGTGATCTTTTAATAAAGGGTTTCTACCTTTTATACCTTCTCCATGAAATTCAGCTTGTATGAAATCATCTTTATACTTGTCTACTTGTTCAAATGATTCGGCCTGTTTTGTTCTACTAAATTGTAACGTTGGTTTTCTATCTATTTCTTCACTTATTCTTTCAATAAGTTTTTCTGGAGTTATTTTACCTTTTAAATCTTTAACATCAAGATATGTTTCAGCGAAGTCTTTACTTAGAGTTTCTGGTGTTGCGTCCTTACCTATAGCTTTTGCAACCTCACTAATTACTTTAGCTCTATTATTTCCTCTAGTTCCGGATCGCTTACCAGTTTTAGGATCTACAACAGGAGCATCAATATAATCTTCAAATTGTTTTGTTGTTGTATTTAATCTTTCATATACTCTAACCCCAGCTGCTCTTCGTTTTTTACTTTCAGGAGTATTGTTTAATATATCTGCAGGTAATAAACCCTTTTCAACAAACTTAGATAAGTTAGTAAGATTAGTTTGTCTACCATGATCTTTAATAAATATTTTTTCAGGTAAAAACTTTTGCATTTGAACCAATGTTTTAATTGGTACAGATTCCAATATTCCTTTTCTGTATTTTTTTAATTTAGCTGGATCGTTTAATATTCTAGCTATCGTAGGTTCTAGTAAATTTCCTAAATTTTTTTCGTATGATTTTAAGAATCCTTTTTCATCTACAGCTTTTGATGTTGCTAAAGCTGTTTTAACTTTTTTAAATATTTCAGATTTACCTAAGTTTCCTATACCAATTTCTCTTCTAAGTTTAGATTGTTCAGCTACACTTTCAGTGTTTTGAGGTTGAACTTCTTTTTCAAAGTAATTTATGTTATCCGTAAGTGTTTCCATGTTTGCACTTACATCTTCTACTTGTACTACTGGAGCACCTTCAGTTGTTCTAGCATCTATATCTTTTGTTCCAATTGGTGCTTCACCTTTTTTAAATAAGTTATAAACACTACCGGCTTTGTTTCTTAATTGAGAGTTAATCCAACCAAATAAACTATTGTTTTGCTCTGGCTTAAAATTCCTAACATGTCTAGTAAACTCTGGAGAATTTAAAACATCATTAACCCAATTAGTTGGAACAGGTCTTACTTTATATTTAGCGGCAATTAAACCATCAAGTAGTCCTTTATTTTTTATGTCTCTAATGGCTTTATTAGCACCCTCTTGTTTCCAAGTGGTATTGTTCCAATTATTTCTACTACCTAAATTATCAACGTTTGGTTTAGAGTCTTTAGATTGTTGAGTAACAGTTTCTTTTGTTGTTTCAGCTTTACCAACTAACTCACCTTTAGCACCTTCTCTAGCTACTTTAACAATAGCTTTATTGACCTTACCAGTTTTAATACTATTACTATAATCTTTTATAAAATTAAAAACATCTCTTCCAGTGTTAAATTTTATCTCATGACCTAAATAGTTTTGACCAAACCTTCTAATTACATCCCCGATCTTAGTAAAGAAACCTTCATTGAACTTTAAACTACCATCTAATATAGACTCAGACATTATAGTTATAGTCTCTTCACCAAAGTTTTTATCTTTTTTAAATCCAGTTACATTACCGTCTTTATCTGTCTGTACTTCTCCATATTGAGATAAACGTCTACTAATATTTGTTAGGTCAACGCCTTTTATAGTTGCGACATGTTGCTCTAATGCGTCACCAAGATTTGTTTGTAATTCTGAATTACCACCCAATGTTTTATATAATACAGCGTGCATAAATTCATGAGCAGCTGTACCCTCCATTGGTTTATCTTTGTTTAATAAAATTTCAAAAGTACCATCTGGCATTTGCTTTATAAGACCAAACTCATTAGAAGATTGTGTAGCCGCGTCATCATCGAAACCTTCTTCTTTCATGAAATCTTTTATCTGAGATGTAGTCATATTGGAGACTTCACCTTTTAATCCCATGTCTGTTATTTGTTTCTTAACAGTTTCAGTAGTTCTTTTTGCAGCAGCTTCTAGTGCTTGATTTTTTATACCATTTATTTGAGTACTTAATCTTTTGTCTTGGTTATTTAAACTTCTTATAGCATAACCATATTCTTTTTTAGATATTGATCCTTGATCTAATTGAGTTTTTAGTTTATCTTTTTTATTACTTATATTATCTTTTTCGTTGATAATACTTGTTAAAGATTCTTTTTGTTCGTTAGTTAATATTTTACCTATCGATCTATTTTCATTTACATAATTTTTTAAATCTTGTTCTGCAGCTTTTATATCTAAGTCTACAGCATCTTTAACATCTTGATTTCTAGTATTATATTTTAAATTATTTAATTTATATAAATTATCAATTCTATCATTAACGTCTTTTAAACTAGCATTATCACTTCTTAAAGCCCTGTTTATAGCTCTACCACCAGCACTAATACTTGTACCCCCGATAAACCCATTTAAATACATTTCTAAACCCTCTTGTCCAGTCATTGCACTAACCGCTACTCTTGAGGCATCTTCCATCGACATGCCTGCACCAAGAGAAGCATTTAGTTTTTCAAAACCTAACTGACCAATTTCAGTAAAACCTTCTCTATTACCGGTGGTAGCCAACTTAACCATTGTTCCACTTTTAAGAGGTTTCATTTTCATGAACTTCATTACGCTTTTAAAACCAATGTATTCCAATGCTGTAGCACCAACTCCAAGTGCCAATGGAATAGCAATTTCCGTTTGATCGTTTTTAATCAACTCATCAATAGCCATTTTTTCATTAAAAGAACCATCATCATTGTAAAATCTTTCATCATCACCATATAGATCTTTAGCCTTAGCTCTATTATATTCTGTATACATTGGTGCTGCAACTTGAATAGGCAAGCTTGCTCCATAAGTAAGAGCAGCTGGTATAAGTGTTTCAGCCATACTAACAGTTGCACCAAAAGCTCCAGCAATAATATCAGCTCCAGTTCCTCCACCTGTCATACCTTTACCGGTGTATTTTCTTTTAAGAGTACCTAGTGGTGTTTCAACACCTTCACCATCCATTTCCATCTTGTCTAGATTTTCATACATTTTTATCATAAAATCCTCCGCCTTCTGTCTAGCTTTAACTTGTTTGGGATTTGTATAACCTTGTCCATCTAAATCAGCTGTAATAATATCAGCTGCATTCGCTGCTGCAGAATAAAAAGCAACCATTAAGTTTTCTGGAACATTGTCTAACCTACTCTTCATGTACTCTAGAGTTCTTTGTCTAGTTTCCGCGTCTTTTAACGTTGGTAAAGCTTTTACTACATTAGCTCCACCATACGCAATCTCATCTAATACTTTACCCCAAGAATCGTGATCAAATCTAATACCTAGTGATCTATCGTAATCATAGTTAACCTCTTTGTAGTAACCAGGTTTAATTTTACTACCAGCAGAATCTGAACCACCTGGTTTATAATATAATCTATTACCGTCCTCATCTTCTTTCCATTTTAAAGGAGCTTTACCAGTGTATGAACTTAAAGTTATATCTTCAATAGATACATCGTTAGCTAGAAAATAAGCTTCATCTCCAGATTGATACTTTTTTAAAGATTTTTCGTAATCATCTAAAGCTTGATAATACTCTCTTGACAACGTTTTGTATTCGTCGAGATTTGTATTATACGTATTTATTAACTCTTCTGATTTTAAATTATAAGCATCTACTTCAGCTTGTGCAGATTCATTATAATTATTTTTATCTAGCTCGTAGTTTTTAAATAAGTCATTTCTTTTTTTATATAAATCATCTATTGATTTATTAACTTCTTTTAAGTTAGCTTTACCACCGTCTTCATACCTCTTTCTAAGTGTTTCTATTTGCTTGTTAGCTTTGTCAACTTGATCTTGAGTTGTGTATTCGCCTTCTCGTATCTCTTGTATTTGAGTTAATATAGATTCGTTGCCTTCAACTGGTGTTTCTGCAAGTGTTTTTATTTCAAGATCTATATCTTCAAATTGTTTTTTATAATCCTCCATTGTGCCATCAAAGCTACCAACAGTAGGAGTAAAACCAGCTTTCTTTCTTTCTTCAATCTGAGTGTTTATATCATTTAAAAGAGCTTCATGATCTGTACCATCTAAATTAGATATAGCTGTTTCTAATTGATTATTGAAATAATCTACAGAACCAACTTCAGGTTCCTCTGCTTCAGGAACTAAACCAACTAGTCTATTAGATATCTCTTCATCATTAGTAACTTTTACATCTGCTTTACCATCTTTGATTTTATTAACAAATTCTTCGTCTTCTAATAGCTCGTTAAATTTATCTTTGGTTACAGATTCTCCACTAATTGTATATGTTGGTTGCTCCGAAGAACCATCTTCCAAGTTGGATTCCGTATTTATTTGTTGTTGATTGTTTTGAGACTGATTCGTCTCTTGATTTGATGCTGCGTTGTTTTGCTCCACAGTCGCATCTTCTGTAGAGCTTGTTTGGTTTCCCGACTCATTAGATTTTAAAGTCGCTGTTAAACCTTTTTCTTTTAGTTCAGCTTGAAAAGCCTCTTCTTGATCTGCTGGTACGATTTGAGTTCTACCATCAGATAAAATATATTCTTTATCTTCCATTTTTACTGTTTCGTTAGTTACCCGTTATTTTATAATTTGCCTGGTATATATATATTTCCTTTGGTTTTGTTCTTGCTTTTTGTTTGTTTTTTCTTTTTATTTCCAGCTCCTAATTTATGTTGATTTTCTAAGAAGTTTACATAGTAATCAGATAGATAATTATCTACCATTAGTTTACCATTACCGTCGACTTCCCTATTGTTAATTAAAGCATCAGCTAAATTTTTAGCTTCATTATCATCTATCTTTCCATCGCCATTTACATCTGCATCTTCTAGTTGTAGATCTGTTATACCTAGATCTTTATATGTTCTACCACCAACATCTGCTCCCTTTATGTAGTTTTTTAAATCATTATAAAACGATCTGCCTGGTATCATTTCATCATATATTAATGAATCTTTATCTCCTTTAGCTATAATAGATCCATTAATAAAATCTTTTGCGCCAGCTTTATTAAATAGTATTTCTTCTTCTGGTGTACTACTCATTCCTATTTTTTTATAATCTTGTCCAGCCTTTATTATACCCTGCTTAACTGGTTCATCAACCTTCTTAACCATACTCTCTAATTCCTGCATCGATGACCATTTTAATGGTTTAGCTTCAATAACATTTTGTAGCTCTTGTCTTTGAGAATATAAATCATCCATCGCTTTGTTATCATAGGTTCCACCGCTTTCTAATTCATTAATTTGGTTATCTAAATATCTAATTTGATCGTTAGCCGCGTCTACTACACCAAAGTCTGGCATCATAACTCCAAATTCTCCCTCATCAATACACTCTTCACCTTCTGGACACCCTTTCTTTTTTAATACAGAATTTTTGCTTGTAATTTTTTCTAATACAGCTTTACCCCTTTGAGTATTTTTCCAATTTGAATTAAGTGTTCCACTATCCCATGATTCAGCTATATCAGTTTTTATACGTGAAAAATCATCAGCTGATTCAGCCATCATGGTTTGTTCTCTTTGTAACAATGCTTTTTCTTTTGGTGATTCAGCTTCTACATACAAGGGTTGCATTTCATTTTTAAGAGTATCATATACATTGTTATACTCATTTGCCGGTAATTCACCACCACTGTTAATAATTTCCTGCATTTCTGGGCCGTAGTTATTAACTTCTTTTTTCTTCTCTTCATTTAAATCTCCTAAACTATTAACGGTATTTAACGTGCTTTTGTTTACCGCATTAGGATCTTCTACTGTTCTGTATGATTGTTTAAACGGCGAACTATTCATTACTTATATATTTAAATTCAACATCGATCTTAGAATAATCTACCATATTATACCCATTTTTATTTTTAACAATAATATCACTAGACATTTCATTAGCCATAACCCCTTGAAAAACTCCTTTGCCAAATATTTTATTAATATATTCAAACAAATATATATTTAAACCACTAGGAGATTTACCTATTAGTTTTATATTTTTCTTAAGTCTTTTATCTGAAAAAACAGCACCAGCAAGTTGACCAGCTCCACCAATAGCACTTTGTATTCCTTGCATTTTTTGTTGTTGTGCTGCCGCAACTTGAGCCTCTCTTGATTGTTGATCTTGTTGAGCCATACCTAATAGCGTTCCTTGTTTACTCATTTCCATTTGCTGAGACTGTTGTTCTCCAGATGCTATCATTTGATCGACCTGTGCTTGACCTTGTCTCCCTTGTAGATCAACATCAGCTGCACCACGCGCTTCCATTTGTTGTAAACTACCAGCTTGTCTAGCCGCGGCCATTTGATTAGACGCTTCTTGTTGACCTATAGAAGCAGAGGATCTTTGAGCAGCTAATTGACCTTGACTAGCTAGTGTTTGTGCTAATGCAGCTATACCACTACTACCAGCAGCACCTCTCATGCCCTCCATTATATTTGATTGACTCTGTTGAAACTGTTGAGCTTCAAACTGAGCTTGCTGTTGGTTGACTGTTAAATCCTCCATTGTATTTTCTAATCCTTCAAATTGATTAGTCATACCAGCGAACTGATTCTCCATGTTGGCATAGGGATTACTAGTGTCTAAATTAGAATAAACACTTTTCATCCTATCCATTTCTTTTTGGGCTTTTCTAGCTTTAGCTTCGGCAGCACGTTGACGCTTACCCGCGCCAATAGCTCCTACAACTCCGCCAACTATCCCGGCAACTGCTCCAAATGGCATATTAATTAATTTTAAATTATTACTTTTCTGTTTTTTCCTTTATTTTTTCAAAAATGTTTTCTCCATTTTTTCCATTCTTACCTTTGTTTACCTTTTCTTTTAGATCACTTAGTGATAGCTTTTTTTCTTTACCTTTATTTGCTTTTTCTTTTATATCACTTAATGATAGTTTTTTACCATCTTCACTTTTTGTTTTAACTTTTTTTCCTTTTTGTGTAGCGGGTACCATGTTTCTTGATTCATGACTATAGCTACCTTCTTTTCTACCTATATTAGGATTTTCACCTGGTCCAAAAGTTGTTTGAGATACATATTCGTCATCGTAATTTCTTTTCCTATCTTTCTTTTGACTACCTATTGTCTTTTTTGTAGTTTTTTTATTTTCTTTTTCAATTTTCTTTTTATCATCAATAAACTTCTTCTTGTTTTCATCTTTGATAGTACCTTCTTTTTTCTTATTTTCTTTATTCTTTTTCTCGTTATTCTTTTTCTTTTTAGTTTCTTCAGAACTATCAGGGTAATTTATATCTCCAGGTGGAGGTGGAGTAACATTTCCAAACTTTAACGGATCAGGTGCTGATGGACTTCCTGGGGCACTAGTTGACACAGGTGCACTTCCACTGTCTTGTATTGGATTAACAGGTGGAACATTACCATCAGTAGGGTGATGTGTATAGGTTTCTAGTGTTGTACCTATTTGAGTGTTATCCATTTGTTGTTTATTAGGAGAACTACCCATATCTTTAAAAGTAGTTGAATTCCCTGATCTCATTTTAAAAGCCATAATTTTTCTTTATTTTACTATTATATAGTTACATTATTTATCAATTAATTACTACTTTCAGTAATTTCACAAGATGTTGAAAACAACTCAGCTTTAGACTTTGAATTATTTAAAAACTTAAACTCTCCATAATAGCCAACAATAGAAGCTTCATTAACAGATCTTTCTTTTCCAAAAAAGATAAAATCTGTTGTAGTGGGCGATTGTGTTATATTACCAATATCACACAAAATACTAACCGTAGTAGGTATAGCATCTTCCGTACAAACACCACTAGTAATGGTACCATTACATATTAACATTATTGAACCAAATTCAACAATGTCTTGATTTTCAGTATTTATATCAAAGTCATAACCAGTTAAACTTTCTTGAGGTACATAGTAAATAGCATCTCCTTCTTGACAAGATTGATTTATTGGGTAATTAAATTGTAAGATTGCTTCCATATTTTTTATTTAAATTAACTACATGTTACTAATTGGTTTATTGCCATCGCTATAGTTAGATCATTAATTCCTAAATCATGTACTTTAATGGAAAACTTAAAGGTCGCCGTATCATTAGCTATTTTTCTAGTTGATAATACTAATGAAAAATTATCAAGAATAACATCTGTTCCTCCGTTTGAATCTGGATTAGAATTTGACCAATCAGAAGTAGTAACAGCTCTTCCAGTTGAAGCAAAAGCATGTGCAGCGCTAACGGGCTTTAAAACATAAGTTACAACAAAATTACCATCACCTCTACCAGGTATGTATTCGTGGGTTATGGTTTGCGCTGATGCTCCACCTGGAATTACTTGATCATTCACTGTGTAAAGAACATTGTTTATTGTTCCTGCTATTTTTAAAGTTGATCTATGTGATTGTCTCAATATCTTAGTATACCAACCGCTCCAACTGTAATCAAAAGCTTGTCTGTCTTTAGTCCAGCCTTTTAGTCTAGATTTAAATGTGGAATTTATATTCAAAGAGTACCTACCTAAATAAGGTGTAGTGGAATCAAAAAAATCTGCTTTTGTTATACTTGGAAAAGATTGAACAAAAGAATATATACCTTTAGAATTTAATTTTCCAGTTAACATGGCATCTGAAGGTACACTCAACCCTGTGAAATCAACAATACTAGAATTATTAGTAGTACTATTTGCTAAGCTAGAATCTAAAATAGATTCTTCAATGCTGCTAATTATATCTTTATTAGTATCTTTTGAATCTGTAATTTTATTTAATGCTATTTTAAAATCAGTATTAGGGGTTCCGTATATAGTGATTCTTCTTGTTTCTCCACCTGAATTAACACTAATTTTACCACATTCAACTCTATCAATTCCTGTTAATTTAGAAATTATAGCTCTAGTTTTATTTGATAAAAGATATTTTAGTTTATTTACTTTAGAAACACTTTCTTTTGCTGTATATATTAAATCATATAAATAAATAGTTACATTATTATTAGCATCTTTTTCTGTGCTTTTTAGTTTCATTCTTAGATTACTACCTAAATTTACAGATCTACTAGAAGGTTTATTTTTTAAACCAGGAGCTTTTAAAAATCTTTTGTTTTCAGCGGCTGTTAATTTTAATGTACCAATAACTGTTGGTTTGTTTAATTGAACTCTACCAGAAAAACTAAATTGTTTCTTTTGATTAGTTTCCCCAGAATTTAAAGTTGCACTACTAATAGTTATATTATTACTACCAGTTATTTCTAATGTACTATTATTTTTTAAAGTTTCTATTGCCATAATTATTTATTTTATATCTTCACTTATAACACCGTTAATAAGAACTGTTGGCATATCGCTACTTATTTCCATCGCTGAACCTTCAATTTCAATAACAAAATTCTTAGGTATATTTGTTCCAGTTTGAAGATTAGCTTCTGGTATATATGAAAACAAATCAGCAACAGTAATTCTAACTACATTGCTAACCCAATCTATTGGGTTTAATACACCAGATGTTCTAATAGGATAGTTTTCATCCCACGTCCAAGGAGCGTTGCTTGATAATATATCCCCGTATTCATTTTGATTTAAAATATCTGATTGTGTCATATATAAAAAACTATTTGCCAGAATCAAAGAATAACTGAGATTTATGCCGTTACTACCAAGTATATCATTTGAATTAATATAGTCTACGTTGTCACCGTCTTCAAGACCTAGTTTGTAATTTTTTACCTTATCGTTGGCAAAACCCTCATTCGGACCATCATATTCAGTTTCACTACCATAGCTTCCATATTGATAACCCAACCAGTATTCTGCGCCCGTCATATTTGTAGTTGACCCACCGTAGCGATTTACATAAACATTACCAGTTATATCCGCTCTCCACCAACCAATCGTACTATTACCAGGTAAATCTGGATTAGAACCCTCGTATAAATTTGGACCACCGTAGCCATAAGTATTAGTTGTGTAATCACCGATCGTTTCTACCCAAAAGTTGTCCTTACAAACGGTATAACTACTATTTTTAGGTTTAATAACAAACGCGCTAAATCCATAAAAACCTAAATTAATAGGTGTTGTGTAAGATGGATTTTTAGTAAATAAAAGTTTAGCCGTATGATCATCTACATTTATAGATTCAACAAACCAATATGGAGCATTCCCACCAATGATTGATTCTCCATAAAAACCAGTGTTAGCCTCTATTATAGCATTACTATTTTCACCATTTTTTAACTTAAGTGTTATATAAAATTCACTTTCAAGTTGTGATGGTTCTATAGACACAGCATCTCCATCTATATCTAAATATAATTGAGTATCTTCTATTCCAATAGTATAATTATAATCAACCCAAGCTTTTACATTTATGAAATTAGCGTCACCTGTTGATGGAGTTTGTTCATATAAAGAGACGGTTGTAGAATCTTCTAAAGTAGCATCAAAATCCCATCCTACAGTAGATGGATCATCGGCAACTGGTTTATATTGATTACCATTTTGAAATCCCGCAGTAGATGGATTGTTAAAAGATGGGTGCCAACTTTCAAACTCTATTTTGTATGTATTACCAGTTGATTGTTGTAGTATAAAAAAATATATCTCTTGTCCATAGGTAAAACCAAAACCAGGATTAGCATCTGGAAAGACCAATGGAACAGCAGGGCTTTGACTCATGTCTCCAAAGATTTCCATAAAAAGGGAAGATTGATTTAAATTAACATTAGTAAATTGCTGTATACCTGCACATATGTAATTTCCATCTTGTTCATAAAATGCACCAAATACGTCTCCAGCTTGTACCAATGTTCCCCCAAGTAATACATTACTAAAACCTCCATTGGCATTTGGAAAACCACTAGCCGGTAAAGTAGTTCCAAGTTGGATGCCAGATTCTACTACTGTTTGGTAAACAAAAGTACCATTATTTAAGTCACTAGTTGTATACCCAGATGTTGGCCACAAAACTTCAGTACTAGTAATAACACTACTGTCATACATCCACACTTTGTTTATATTAGGCATAACAAAATTACCTTCGCCAATAGTAACGGTTGATGTTGTTCCGTCGGGCGCAGTATATGTTGTTTGCTCACCATTACTCCACTCTCTTGTTTCAACTCCATTAGTACCTGTAAAAGTATAAGTCGGTGAACATCCTTTTATATTAAAACTAGAAGCGGTAACAGTGTATCCTTCATTTGCATTTATGGTCATTTGTAGTGGAGTTTCACCGTTATCTGATCCAAGAACATTATCAACATCTTGATCTCCCCAGATTTCTCCAGAGTTAACTTCTTTTGGTATCGGATTTACAGTGTAATTAACCATACTAATTTATTTCTTCGGTTATAAGTCCATTGATATTAACGCTTGGCATACCACCTGTTTGTATTTCCATTGCTGAACCTTCAATGTTAATTACAAAGTTCTTAGGTATGTTTGTTCCAGTTTGGAGATTATTTTCTGGTTGATAATCTGCAAAGTTATAAGTTCCAGTACCAAGAACTATAATAACACTATTATCCATCCAATCCATTGGATTTAATAAATCAGATGTTCTAATGGGATAATTTTCATCCCATGTCCAAGGCATATTTTGTGGTAAATAATCCTCATAAGAACCCTGGAATCCTTCGGGATTTGGAATAAGTTGAGAAGTATCATCATGTAGCCAAGTGTTTCTAAGTTGTATTTCACTTTCGACCAAGTTACTTATATTTATATAATCAATATTATTACCGTCTTGTAACCCAACTTTAAAATTTCTTACTCTATCAAGCCACCACCATTGAGTTCCAGAATATGTTTCATTGTCATAAGCATTATATGTATAAGAATAATAATAGTTAGGATCCGAATATATATCCATCACGCCAGATGACACGTCTCTATGTTGAACTTTTACATTTCCAGAGCTATCAAGAGCATATGCAATTGCTGATGGTAATAGTGTTGGATTTGACTGGGGATCATTACTTGTGTTTGGGCCACCATATGTGAATGAGTTAGTTGTATAATCTCCAACTGTCTCTATCCAAAAGTTATCTTTACAAACTGAATACCCATTTTTTGGTCTAATAATAAACGTTGTAGCTTCGCTAAACGCTAGTGGTTGAGGAGGAAGATCTGCGTAATATGGATTTTTAGTAAATAATAATTTAGCTGTATAATCATCTATGTTTATAGATTCAACAAACCATTGAGGAATGTTAACGTCATCTAAAGCATTTCCATAGAAATCTGTGTTAGCCTCTATTATAGCATTACTATTTTCACCTCCATTTAATTTTAATGTTATACTAAATTGAGTATCTAATTGTTCAGGGGTGTTATCATTTGGTTGAGCATCACCATCAATATCTAAATATAATTGTATGTCATTACTACCAATTATATTATAAGTTGAATTAAGCCAAGCTTCAACTTTCACAAAAGATCCAGTAGAACCACCAAAGTATCCACCTGGTGCATTTTCATCTTGATAGAGAACAATAGAGTTTATTCCAGTTGCTATCATTCTTCCTTTACTTGTAGCAAATGGTTGATCACACGTATTACAAGATAAAACTTGACCGGAAGCACTTTGAAAACCATTTTCATTGGGATTAACAAGATAGTCCCCGCTTGATGCTGCAAACTCAAACTCTACCTTGTATGTTTTACGAGTTCCATCTATAAGGTTCATGAAAATAAAAAAATGCATTTCTTGACCTATCTCAAAACCTCTATTATTAGAAGATGTTCTTTGATAAACATGCCATAATGAATTCGTTTGACCTGAAGCTTGATTTCCAACCGTTCTTCCACCAGCAAAAATATATTGATCATTTTCTAAGTAAAAAGCTCCAATATAATCACTATTATCTACGCTGGTGTTTTCATCTGGATATATTATATCACTAGGACTAAATGCACTAATAAGTGGATTATTTAAAAACGCCCATGCCGAACCCCAATTAAACTCAAGGCACGCTGTAGAGTCTGTAGGAAAAGGAAGATTTGAGTTTTCAATAAATACAGCTAATGTTCCACAATTTAATCCAGATCCACTATCTGATAAAATACCACTTGGCCAAATAGAATTAATTGGCACGTTAGGATTAGATATTATTACTTTATTTACATCATTTGTAAATTCACCACCTAATTGTATGTTTGTAACTTCGTTTCCATCAGCATCTGTGGTTGTTGAGCCCTGTTCCCATATTCTTTCTCCATTAATACCAATAGATGTTGGTTCATATCCTTTTATAGTAAAATAACTAGCATCAATATTATAACCATCATCAGGATACATTTCCATAGTCAACGGAAGAAGACCATTATCACTAATAGAATCGTAGTCTATATCTTGTTCTCCCCAGGTTTGTTGAGATTGTACCATGTAGATAGTTGGAGTTACGTAGTAATTTACATTAGCCATAATTCAACTATTAAGGATTATTAGGATCATCTGAATCCGGAGCATATGGATTACTAGTATCATCTATCATATCACTTGTTATGTTAATAGTAATCTCTTCTGATACAACAGGAGTTTCTGCTGCTATTACGTTACCTAACCCTTGAACACTAAATTCATTTAAATAGTTGCTATCTTGATCGTTTATATTCTGTCTAGTATCTCCAACTATTTTATTGAACCATTTACCTTCTTTTTCTACAAACTCAGGTACAATACCAGTATAAGATAAATCTGTTTTTATATTACTAACATACCAACCATCTTTATCTTTTAGATTATAATATCCTTGATCGCCAATATTAATAAACTCAGCTCCACTCGGATCTGTTTGTGTGGTACTAGTTGTTGTAAATTTATTTACTTTAGCTTGAGAACCTTCATAATTTAAAGATTTAAAAGACTTAACCGATGACGGCATATCGTTGAATAAAACCACAAAACTAGATGGTTTAAAAAAGTTATCAACAAAAGGAACATCAGAGCAATCACCTGTTTCAGAATCTTCACATTGAATACTAGCATCTGTAGCGTAAAAAACATTTCTATTTATAACGTCGCCAAAGTTTGCCGCTGTAGAATCAAATTTAGTTATATCTACATTATGTTCCCAAATACCTTTCTTTTCACTACTAGCGTTTCCAGTTGTATTAATATTTTCTGAAATACCAGTTAGATATTTACCACCAACTGAAACACCCGCTTGAGGAGTAAATGATTTAAAACTAACCCAACCTTTTGATGATTCGTTAAATGATATTGTTGTGTCTGTGTATGCGGTTTCTGTAGATTTATAATTTAACGTAAGATTATATTCTCCATTAACAACATCATACGTTCCCAAGAGATTATCTGTTTTCTTTAAATTATCTCTAAACCAAGTTTTCATGTTAACGTTTGATATAGGTGTTAAACCATCTCTAGATAACCTTAACACAGCTCCTCGCTGCATGTCCGTAAAGTACAATCTATATTGGTCACTTGCTAATGATTCTGGATTTTGTGATATTCCATAATCACCAACATATGGAACAGCTGTGCCTAACACTTTATTTGAAGCCATTAATTGAGGATTACCATCTGCATTAAATAAAGCATCTTTATTTGTTGTTACTTTTAAAACTTTATCTTCAGTTAAAACAACTATATCAGTATCTCTTGTTTTTAATTTTTGTATAGAACCGTAAGAGGGATTAATATCTTTAGTTATTTTTTCCGACATATTAAACTCGTTTAAGTCATTAACACCAGACATAGAGTTGTATATTCCAGAGTATATCATTCCACTACCTCTTCGTTCTCTACCATAATCTAAAAACGTTGTAGAAACTTTTACTCCGTTATCCATTTGAGGAGCATTAAAATCATCTCGTATTCTATCTGATTCTACACCATTTCCAAATGACCAGCAGTTGTGCCAAGCAAGTTCAATTGGAAATTTCCAAACGTTTGAGTCTAGTTTATAATAACCTGTAGCTGTACTTGATTCAACAAATAGTGTTTCAGTTGTACTATTAGGTATTACGTCATTACCATCTTCGTCAACTGGTTTAACGAAACCAACAACCTTAGACATGGTTTGTGTTCCATCTGGATGATGGAATACAATATAAGACTGATCAGTTAAATTGTATACCACAGTGTTAACAGTAACAGTTTCAGTGCCTGTACCATGTATACCTTCTTGTTGTAGAATTGTTGATTGAGCTTGAGTAGTAGGATCTATATATGTTGCTTTTATGCCAACAATTGAATGTGTTTGTGTGTAACCTATGTGATCAACATAGTGATCTTGATTTGTTAAAGAAGCATTTAAATAACCTTGATTATTTTCGTTCCAAACCTTTAAAGTTATTTTAGAATTGTATGGAGCAAAATTAGATGTGTTTTCACTATTTAATCTAACTGGAATAGCATTTGAAGCTTCATAATAAAGATCTAAACCTACATCTTCTTTTGGTTCTGTTTCCCAAATAGCAGCATCAGAAGTAGGCACAACCATTTCTCCCCCACCAAAATCTTTTTTACGAAAAGCAATTCTTAGTGCTTCTCTACCATCATGACATATTGATCCTCTTGGATCCCACTTTAATGCAGCATCTACACCATGTGCTCCACCATCGACTAATCCTAATGCGTTTTCATCTGGGTCAATTCCCTCTGCCCATAATCTAAATTCAACTCTAATTCCATATCTTTTACAATATAATGGAGAAGTGGTTAATTGACCACTAAGGTCAGGGTTATAATCATTGTTACTTCCGTATATCGATCCACATTTTTGGCAATTAGATAGTTCTGCTATACAATGTGGCCAATCAGTAGAATTCTCATCACAACCAGTACTTGCTCCGCTGCTATAATACGAACTATTAGCTAAACCAGGTACTAATAAAGCTTGACCCTTGCTCCAAGAAGGTGAATCAACAGGCGCGGTATTGTGATGCCAAGGTGTTTTATTTATAAACCATAAGCGCTGAGCCCAGTACGTGGCACTAAGAGGTTCGTCTCCATCAAATATTCCTCCTGGGTCATACACACCCATTGGAAATCTATCTCCATCATAATCATCACTATAATAAGAATGATCTCTCCAATCACCTAGACTACTATCTTTAACTTCATTATAGTTCCACGCGTCAAAACTATCCGCTTGTTGACTTGTTGTTATAATTTTATAAATATTATCTTCAGGATCATTAGTAAATCTAAACAAACTACCTTTTGTTGTCATTCTTCTTCTTAGTTCCCATTCAACATCTCCAGGTTCACCCCAACCGTATTTAAATAATCCACTGTTTTCTTCTGCATTTTCTCTCCATTCTAAAATTGACAATGTCATTCTGCCCAAGTGGCCAGCGGGTGTTGGTAAATATTCCGGTGTTTCACCAGTATTAACAAAATCTTCCATGTAACCCCTGTCTAATCCAGATGGTCTGTAATACCAACCAGATACTTTTCCACCGTCCCAAGTATATGCTTGAGTTGTAAGTCCAGTGTCAGGATATCCTTGACAATTACCATCTTCATCATATCCATTATCACATATAAGAAATGGACTAATACTGTTACCATTCATTCTAGTCAACACGGTTCTAGCGCTGTCTATAAATACATTTGCACCATGATGTTTACTAGCTGTTTGCTTGTACCATCTCCAAAAATCTTTTGTTTCTCTAGCTCTAGATATAAAGTTTTCTGCTTGATTATCTAGATTGAAATCATTAACGTGACCATGATCACCATCATAAGTGTCATCTGGTTTACCAGATTGATTTTTAGCATTCTGTGCTGAATCATAATCTCCACAACCTAAAGCAAAATACTCAGAGTCGTAAGAAAAGCAACCGCTATTTCTAAATATAGATGTAGTGCTATCATAACTAGTATCTTCTGAGTCATCACCATCATATGGAGCTTCTCCACACCAACTACTGCCAGTGTTTTGAAACCCATCGTTACCAGAATCAGTGTGTCCAGTAATTCCAATTGTATCATAGTTACCTAAAGTAGGCATATCACCACCTGTGTACATTTTGTCATCTCCTTCAAGTCTAGAGCAAAATGTACCACTATGACAACCTTTATTACCACATATTCCTTGCACAAAATTCGGTTCTGTACAGTTTGAAACTGTTGGATTTAAACCGTATGTATAAATAGCTTTTCTATTCCAAGCGTGAACACCTTCTCCATAACTTGAACCACAATCATATCTTGTTTGCCAAAGAGTTTCACCATTAGCTTGTGCTAATCCAGCTACATTATCCATTCCGGTATTAGAACCAGATGTACCAACCGAAGGGACAGTAGAGGTATCAAACCATCTATAGTTTCTTCTATCCATGTAGGTTTGATTAGTTATAAGATCAGCTGTGTCTGTGCAATAATCGCAATTTTCAGCCCACGATGGATTGTATTGTTGTGTGGATATATATGCTAATGAATAACTTTCGAAATCTATCCACGATTCTGTTCCTTCTTCAAATTTTAAAACCTTAGACTCTAATACATCGTCTCTTTCTATTTTAGCAAAAAACTTACCATCAAATTCTGGTTGATTCTTGAAGACAAGTTCTCTAAACTCAAGGTAATAAACCATTGTCTCAAGCGTATCATTACCAGTAGCAGCGACATGCCTAGCATACATATTAGCGTTTTCACCAAAAGCTTTTTTCCATATAACTCTAGCATTGCCATCACTATCCGTAACATGGTATGTTACCGTTTGCCAATCTCTACTTTCTAATAAAGTCCCACCTTGTTCAGCTGTAACTCTAACCTGTAAATCACCTTGTTTATCAGTGTAATCATCTAAAAACCCATTCCAAACCCCACCTTCAAATTTAATCTCTTTACCTGTCATTAATAAATCTGGTTCTTCTTCTTCTGCAACACCACCGTAATAGTTGCTAAACATCCAGTTGTACGAATACTCAGTTAACTCTACACTACCCATTGGTCTTGGATCCGCTTTTATAAACTCTGGGGCTTCATTTTCTATTGCTATTATTTTATATCTAGCTTTTTCTATAACAGGTTTGTTTTCACCATGTTCGTTTTTAAGTAGCAAGTATGTTTCAAGATCGACTTTGTTTCTATCAGCAGATATAAAGGACAACCAAATATTACCATCTTCAGCGTAATACCATCTATCCATTATTAAGTTATAGTATTCGTTACTTGTTTCTTTAACATAATACTTAACATAGGAAATCCAATCATCAGGTTCTCCACCACTACCAGGCCAATCTTGTCTTAATTGAAAACGATTGCTCATATGAGCTAATCTTTTTTCAACCGCTATGCTTCCGTCTACATAAACAAATTCTCCAGGAGAACTTTCATTTAAATAACCAGGAGCTAATACAGGCGTCTCTCTTCCGTATTTATCACCAAATACTAATCCAAATTTATAATCTCTAATACTTTTTATAGATTTTCTAGGACTATTTGGTTCTGGAAGAGGATTCATTTCTGTAACATCACTCTTTATGCTTTGGTATATTTCTAGTTCATTTGTAACTTCGTATCCTTGTTGATAATTAGCATACACAAGTCTATTTGCTGCTATTTCTTGACTAAAAGCTAGTCTTGGAACATTATCCCACGCTCTTAATAATTGATTACCAGGTAGCACTTTATGGATCATTTCCGATGTAATAGATAATTCACCAAACATATAGTTTGAAGATACAGCGTCTGGAGATGAGGTTGTAAATTTTTTCCATTCATTATCTTTACCCCTTACTATCGACTTAACAACATAGCAATTAGGTGAGTCAGTTGTTTTATACAGTATATCAACTGCAACAACATCATTACCTTTAGTTCTTTGATGTGGTATAAAATCTTTTATAACAAGTTCTCTAAGAGTGTTTGTCATACCTAGATTATAACCTTTTTTATGGTCGTAATCAAATGGACCAGGTAAAAAAGCTAATTCAGACCAAGGGCCAAAACTAGAATATTCACCATCTTCATATTTATACCTACAACTAAATCTTCCCATTTTTAGTTCAAATAAAGGTTTTCTTTGCTCTAGAATTATATTCCAATATCCATAAATATCTCCATTGGGATAGTCACCATCATATGCAACTATACCTATAATACTGTCGCTAATTGTTAACACAGTTAACACTAACGTATCGGAAGAAGCAATATTATTTTCGTCAACTATAGCTGTTATCCACACACCGTCTTGTTGTTTAAATTTTAATATATCATCTTCTCTCCAGTCTATTCCAACGGTAGTAAACGGATTATCACCATTAATAGGTGTAATTAATGTCTCTCCATCTGCTCCAATTTCTGGTCCACCTATTGTAAATTGAGTACCAATTTCTGGACCACTACCTGAATTTAATAATCCAAAGTCAAAAAAGAAACCATCAAGATAAGTATCACCACCATCTCTATCCGTTGATTTCATTATAAGAGTAGGCGCCATTAATGGAGCTTTACGCACTACTGTGATATGCTCTTCTTTTATATCATTGTTAATAGAAGGTGCTAGAGAATTTTCTAAGTCAGGTATAAAATCTAATAAAAAAGTACTATCTAATGGATCTTGTAGTTTTAATTGAGTGTGATTAGTCCAATCTGAATCAGCTAAAGATGAACCAGCTATAGAGCCTTCTTTACATTTTTTTATATTTATTCTTTTAGGTTCACTACCTACCATCTCCCCGTCTTTCATTTTAGCATCAGTCCAAAATAACAGTTCATCAATAATATTTATACCTGTTATTTTTATATCACTTCTGAAATTTAAAACTCTATTTGGGTGTTTAAATGTAAAAAAAGCAATATCATTAAAATTAATGCCTTGTTGCTTTGTGTATAATATTATTTTATTATTAACAGTATCTATGTCTTGTATTTCAGCTTCTAAAGGTTCATCATCATCTTCTGGAATAAACAATTCTTCCCCATCAACACTGTAAGCTTGAACCATCATACCTATTCTATAATCACTAAGATTACTTGAATTTATTTCAAAAGATTGAAAATTAGTACTTGTTCCTAGAGTTGATTCTGTTAAAACATTTTCAGCTATATCTATAGTACCCCAAACATCAACTACAACAGGTAGACTAGTTGGTGTACCAGTACCGGTTCCAGTATTAACTTCAATAATTGTATCTATGAATTTTTTCTTACTAGTGATAAGACTTACATCACTAAGCATTGGTTCCCAATTGGGACTAGATATGAAAAAATAAGCTGTATTAGTTTTTTCGTTAGCTACACTAGCTATTATTTTAGACTCGTTGTTATCGCTTAGATATGGAGATTCATAATAAGCATTTTGTGATTTTTCAGCAACTATATTACCCTGTAGGTTTTGAATAGCACCGGCATTACCCACACCAGTATCATCACCATCTGTTGTTCTTACTTGAACATTTAAAGCGTCTCTGTATTCACCATTTGGAACAAGTCTTTCGTCAAAATCTTTGTTCATTTTACCGCCTGTAAAATCGTGTTTAATTTCTGGCATAATATTATTTTATTTGTTTACCCATTCCTTTTAGGACTTGAGTGAATTCTTCCATTTTAATATTAGATAATCTAATTTTAGCTTTTCTTGTTTCAGCAAATCTCTCTCTTTTAAACCTAAAAATTATTTGTTCTGGTATATTTGTTCTACAAGACAATATACCATATGCTATCCATTTATATACAGCTTCTTCAGCAAATTTATGAACAACCATTTCTTCATCAGTACCTAAACCGTCACTTATGTACTTCAATGTTATTGTTTTACCGGCTAAAGTTGAACCAAAGTGTATAAAACCTCTATTGTAATCAATGTAAAAAGAACCATTTTCTTGAGCGTACTGCGGATCTAACCCGTATCTTCTACCTCTATAATCTAAATCTATATCAGTAGCATTAGTAGCATTACTTGTTTGAATCTCCGCTTGATCTTCGTAACTAGAAAGCGTATCACTAGGAACTTGTTCGTTTAAAGTATCTAATACAGCGTCATTATCAGTATCTGAAAAAGTATATCCACCATCACTGTCTTGTTCTAAAGCAAATGGATTAGATGTTTTACCCGTTGGGTATAATACTCTTTCAATACCATTACTATCAACTCTAACTAACTTAACGTAATTAACGTAATCTTGAGGTAGAATCATTTTCAGTGTATTTGGAACTTCTATTTCTTGAGATTTAACTGATCTAAAAACATCGTATGAAAGTTCTTGAATAGCTCTCATGGCATGAAATTGAACGTCAGTTCTATTTATTTTAGTTATCAATTTATTTTCTCCAACATAAGAAATCATAAATGCGTTTATTATATTTTCTAGTGTAGTAAATTGATAAGTACCAAAATCACTTCCAGTATAATATGCTTGTTGAGTTTGGTTATCTAATAATCCCATCGTTAATCATTTTGTGATTGTTTAATACTTGCGCCATCTGCTGCCGCTACTTGGTACAATTCCATTTTTTCAATAGCTACACCAGCTAGTTGTAGTATTCTAGTTACTAGCGTTTCTTCCTCTGAATCATGTAAATCAAAATTTGTACTTAAGTTAGCATTGTACAAAGCTTTACCCATTACAACGACATAGTTCCATTTTGGTGACTCAGGTTTTTTATAATAATCAATAGTGTATGTTGTATTTACTAAGGGTACTGGATACACTTGTATTTGATTAGTTTCTCTTCTAACGTAAACTGATCTTTTTTTAGTAGCTTTAGTTAGTGGATTATTTTCGGTATACAAAACTTCTTTTTCGCTAATTTCAGATACTTCACCTTCTGTTTTAGTTACAGTGTTAATCATGTATAGATTAGTTGGTAAAGTTATTAAACTAGTATATATACCATCTGTAGCAACAGGGGTATCAATACCCGTGGTTTTAAATGGGTGTAGTTTTTCTGACAATATATCCATGTCGTCACCGTGAGTCATGTCTGTTTTAGTTGGCTTGTGATATGATGTTTTTAAGTCATGAAAATAACTATCAAATATTTCTTTTTGAGCTTTATTAGCAAATAAATTAAACTCTTGAGGTGTTACATAACCTCTTTGTTCTTTATTAGCTATAGCTAAAACCTTTTGATATACGTCGTCTATACTTATTGCCATTGTTATTATTGTTTATATGGGAATTTATTATTTAGCCATTCTTTTCGCTTGTTGCATCCACAATCTTTTTTACCCATAGCGCCCATAGCTATTTCTGTTAACGATTTTATACCAGTCCCTCTGGTGAACTTTTCTATTGAATCGCCTAGTCCTTTTGATTTGTTCATAATATAATATATTTTACTATAATATAGTTACATAATAAAGCGAAAGGTTAGCATTTAAATAAAAATAGCCACTCCTTTCGGGTGGCTATTTCTATTGGGTAAAAGATTATTAGTTTAATCTTTTTTCTATATTTTGATATATTTCCATACCTTCATCGGTTTTAAACCAATGAGCTAACGCTGTGTACGGATGTTCATCAAATGGAATTGTCATTATTTTCCTTCCATTAGAACCCCATAAAAAGTTTCTTTGATCAGAAGATAATCTTAATATTCCACTTTCAACAGCTTTGATACCAAAGTTTCTTAACATCACATTTTCATCATCTGCTAACTCTAAGAAAAGTTTAGGATTATTTCTAGCAAATACTAGTAAATCTCTTCTAAGTTCTTTAGAGCTTAACCTAGATACTTCAGATCCTTTTTCTACTCTCATTATAGCTTCAGCCATGTCAATGTCTGTGTTTCTAGCTGCAACTAAAGCGTTAACCTGCATATCTAAAACTTGAATCTCATCAGCTGCTATTGCTGCTGGTTTAAACTCTTCATATATAGAGTTTCTATGAGGGTGATATAAAGATAATAGTTTTTGTAAAACTGTTTTGTTTTTTGGAACAAAAAGATTTCCAGATCTAAAAACAATATGTTCTAATCTTTGATCTCCTTTCATTTCGTCAACAAAGCAAGTTTTTTGATTTTGACAATACTTTAGTTCTCTTTCATAACCCTTTTCTTCGTCGAAATAATATACATTTGCAGATTTGATTGATCTTGAAATTGGTTTTTTATTTCCTCTTAAGTAGTACACTCGATCTTTAATTTCCCACTCGTTTTTAGGTTTCTTTCTTTCTCTTGCTTTTGGTTGTTCTTCTACGACCAACGGTTTTTCCATAACAACCGTTTCTTTTGTTTGAGATTCTTCCACCTCAACTTTTGTTTCTTTTTTCTTTGCCATAATATAATATATAATATAATTAATAAAAAATAAAGAAGAGAGCGTAGAACGTTTATGTGTACCACGCCCTCTACTTTAAGTAAGAAATAC
>TARA_R110002012_G_scaffold197271_1_pt1 | contig 24943 bp, 24 predicted proteins | sample TARA_R110002012 | Tara Oceans TARA_R110002012 (sample SAMEA4396515) | marine metagenome | biome: Westerlies Biome; feature: [DCM] deep chlorophyll maximum layer (ENVO:01000326); material: water (ENVO:00002006), including particulate matter (ENVO:01000060) such as... | depth 40 m | reverse complement strand
GCCCTTCCCTGGCCCGTTGAGGCTTTGCGCGCGCTCGGCAATGCCGACGTGACCTTGCGGGTGGCGCTCAGCAGCTTTATTGCTCCAAACCCGTCAGAAGCCTCACGCGGCGTACGGTATCGTTACGCATCCCACAATCTGCGTTTCCAACTCAATCGCGCTGGCGAGAACGAAGCCCGATTCTTAGCTCGGATCAGCAAGGCGGCCGAACAGCCCGATGGTCCCGCAAGCGACGAGGATGATCTTTGGGACTACGGTAGCAATCGGCGCCATGTCGGCTCGCTGCATATAGATCAGCTGACGTGCAAGGCTTCAGATCTGGCGCGGCGCAACTTGCTGGCCGTTCACCCGGTCACCGGATGGTGGAAGTCGAAAAAGCTTTTGGCCAAAGGTTTGCCATCTGTGCGCTATGCGCTGATTGTAGAGATTGATGCAGGCGAGGTCGAAGCGGAGCTCTATGCGGAGGTCCGAGTCGCCGTCGAAGCACTTGTTGCAGCCCAGGCGGCGATTGCGGTCTAGACCGCGCACTTGCTCCGGTGACAGTACGGTAACGCATTTCTGTTCGCCGCAGGTCTAAACGGTCGTACGGCAACCAATCCCCAGAGGTAGCAATGCTCTCCGAACTTGGCCGACTGGAATTCGAGGCTCGCGGATATCACGGGCATAAAGCATAGCGACCTCACCTGATGCGCTACATCTCTGATTCAAGAGGATTGTTCAGCTTCGGGTTCCGAGTAGAGGACCTGTGGCCGTTCGATCCCGGCCACCGGCATCAGCACGCCCCAAGGGTAGGCTGGAACCATTCCGCGCTGATATTGGTAGACAACGATCTCCGGCAGATTTCGTTTGTCGTAGCGTCTGCCGAACGTGAAGACGACGCTGTTCGGAGCGGCCAGCACCAGATGAATCCGCTTCACACCGCTCGCGCTCAATTGCTTGGCAGTTTCGAAGAACTCTTGGGCAAGACGGTTCTGCTTTTTCTGCGACCAATGCGCGTCGGATGACATATTCTCGAGTGTCAAACGTACAATTGGAAGGTTGAACGTGGTCGCGAGATCATCATCTCTAACCGGATAGGAGAAGGCAAACGCAACCACCATCTCCTTTCCTGTCAGCGAGCCCAAGCCGTCCACCGAAAAGTGGCTCCCATCATCTTCGCCATCGATCTTCCGCCAAGCCTCCCGCGTCCGATCCCAATCATAGGTCAAGACCCCGCCCTCATCGTCGAGTAGGACGCCAGTCAGGAATGTGTACGGGACGGAAGTCAGCCCCCCATAGACTGTTGTGACGTTCGCCCGGTCGCCATCCCTTTTGTGTTGCAGTAGGGAGCGATGAGCGGCTGCAATGTCCGCTAGCGCGTTATCGGGCTCGATGACCCTTCCGTCCAACCTGTTGCGCAAGTCCAATATGATCGGTGTGACGGCTTCATCACGGTCCCTTCCGACCGCGTCGGCCAGAGGGTTTCCGTCATCATCGCGTAATCCTCGCGCTTCGATCACGAGAATGCGCCGCTTGGATCGCAACTTCGCATCATTTAAAAACCGCCAGATTGCCAGAAAAAGGCCTACTGCGATCAGGAGCAACGCAATCCCGATGATCCAAGCATCGACGGTATCAATACCCTGCTGCACTCGGATCAGGCCCTCTGGAAGAGTCCCGAGCCCTAGGCGAAGGAGACCGAGAATAAGTGGCAGGCCACCGAATATCGAGATCAGAAGCCCAGTGCCTGTCGCAATCAGAAAGCGTTCGATTGTCGAAACCCGAAACCACCAATCGATCAGTTTGGAGACAAAGTTATCAAGATGTCGTTTCAGCACGTTAGCTCATTTCTGTTGTGTTATCGGACTGGGTTCTCACGAAGGATTTCCACGCCCATTGGTGCATACCCCTGGACAAACAAGTGTGCGCTACAATCAAATCGGCAGTACCATTTGAGCCGAGAGATGAAGAGAATGGCGAAGCGCACGCCGCCTGTTCCGTCAACCAAATCCTGCATCGCACGCAGATCCTGCAGGCTTGGCTGTACGCTGAAGCTCGGATGGCTATGCCATTCACCGAGATAATTGAACCTCGCGTAGTCGGATCCGGTTTTCGCGAAGAAAGCAGCCAGTGCGTGATCGTGTTCCTCCGCCTGTCGGTGAAAGCTGGTCCGGGTACCATTGGTGGCGTCTACGGAAAAGTCGACGATCCGAAATTTCTGATCGCCTAGGTCTTCACCCATCAACATCCCGCCGATCTCACGCCGCCCGGCACCAAAAAGATGCCGTCGCATGGTTCCTAATATGTCATTCGGCAAGAGCAGCTGCATTGTCGTCCTCCTTTGGCGGCAGATGCTGCAAAAGAACCTTTAATGCGGCCTCAGGGTCTGTAACCTCCAGCGTCTCTCCCCATTCGCCGTCAGGCTGCAGGTCGATCGGCCTTGTGTCGAAAGGCTGATCGAACAACCATTCCGACGACAACCCGATGATATAAGCTGACATGGGGAAAATGCTCGCCTGCGGTCGTGCCAAGATATCGATCGCAAAGCGCGACGCGTGAGCAGCAACCACGGAAACATCGCCGTCATCAGCGATGAGAGGGACGCCGTCCCGTGTCTGCCCATCATAACGACCTAGGTTATCCGATCTAACCCACTCGATATCCTGATCTTTGCACCAGATGTCGATCTGTCCGCGCGCTGCAAGTGGTATAGGGTCCCAGTCCGGCCGCGCCCGGGCGATCAAACCCCCTATCCCGCCAGCAAAAACTTCCGCCCAGACCATCGGGATCTTCCGACGCGTTGCGACGGACGCGATCATGTTGAACGCTGCGGGCGATGCGGTAGCGTCGATCAGCAAATCACACTCGCCAAGAGTTTCCAGTAAGCCGGCCATGCTCGCGGCACTTTCTTGACCGCCCAGGTTCATCCGGAAGGTTCGTACATCGACATCGGGGGCAAGGTATGTGAGACGTTCACACAGACCAGACGCCTTATGAACTCCAGAGTAATTCAGATCGAGTTCGTTGCGGACCACGTTGCCAGGAAAAAAAATGTCCTCGTCAACGAGAACGAACTTGCCGGTGCCGGCTCGGCAAAGGCTGGCGGCGATCTTCGATCCCATGGAGCCGCACCCGACGATCCCGACCTTTCTCTCGCCGAGATTCTTGAACTGTTCTGGCAGACGCTGCCCATTTGGGGGTACGGCAACTGTCGTGTAGTTGATGATTTTGCGTGCCGTGGCCTTGCCGAAAATCCAGAATAAGATCCATTCACGCTCGTCACCAATCAGCAGATGGGTAAGCGCGTCCGTTTCAATCAGCTCGCGGCGGAGATCGCTGAGCTCCGATTGGTCGAGCAGAGCTCTTAGATCGTCAGCAGAACGCGCGCCGCCTAGATCTGCGCCTGGAACTTTGATGACTGTTCCCGTTTCGGATTGGGCGCCTCCGGGCAGCGCCAAGTCGCTCGTCCAAGAGCGGTCGTTCTTTGGTCCGATGTACTCGATCGACGCGACGTAAGCTGATGCCGCCCTTCTTTCGGAAAAACTCAACGCAGTTGCCGTTTGCGTCGGCAACTCGTTCAGTGCGCGCAGGTCCTGTTCGCTTAGCAGCAGTCGGCAGGATTTCGAGCGCAAATCACGGCCGAGTGAGCTCACATGGGCCGAACGAGCATGAATGATTTCGCCAGTCTCGGGCTGTTCTTCCGTGAGCAGACGTTGGCAGCTTGCCACCATATCTGCGCCCGTAACAGACGGATGCCAATTATCGGGTCGGTGCTCGAGGCAAAGTTCCCCGCTCGGTCCGTATTGATGTAACGAGATCCGCGACTGGTCTTCGGTATAAATCATGGGCGGCGAGTCCGGAAAGACACTAGAATACCGCATCAGGAAGCCAAGCTCTCTGTCACCATGCGTGATCGAAAAAGTGACACACATCGCCAACTCGCTGTCCGCTTGCCAGCTGGTTACTTGTAACCAATCCGTGCGTCCCTCGAGTTCAGCGAGTGCCGCCTTTTCCGCGATAAGCCTGGAGCTATGATAGACCCACCAGGTCATGCAAACCCGTCAGGTTTCTTAGGCGTGCGAGGCTCGTCCGCGAACGCGATGTTCGGCGCGGCAGTGCTCGACGCTGCCGTTGCCTTGTTCAAGAGGCTTGAACTGCCCTGGCGTGTCTGCTGCAATGTGGCGTCGCTTGCTTGATCGGTGATGTCTCGTCCCATGCGACTCGCCAGCACACTAGACATCCGGCGGTGCTCCACGAGTCGTCCTGCGGTCGAAAAGTCATCTCGAGCCTGCTCTAACCACCTAAAGAAAGCCGCTGCGCGCTCCGGATGATCCTCCCACTTGTCCGCGAAATTTTCGAGCGCATCGGTTGGATTTCGGACGATATACTTCATACCATCATGTTCGATAGCGTTTTCCATGCGGGTCAAAATTGACAACAAAGCCAGCCCGATCGTCTCCTCCCCTCCGTAGGCGTGAGCAGAAAGCGACGAGATGATAATGGAAATTGGCTTGTCGGTCGGATCTTCCGCAAACATGGTGTCACGATGACGCTTTAGGATCATGATGGCCGACTGAAGCGGCGTGCGAACCCGGTACGTCGGAATGTCTTCTACGCCGGCAGTGACGCCTCTTGCACGCATTTCGTTAAGCACCTGCTGGCGCCGTCGAATGAAGACGTCTCCCATCTGGGACTTGAACCATTCCGCATAGCCGCGCGGATTTGAGCGGGGCCAGTCCTCGGTAATTTCGTAGTACTCTGGAACTTCGTTGTCGGTGATTGCGATCGCTGTATTGGCAAATCGCGCGTCGAGGTTGCACGACTCGAGCAGTAAGCGTTGATCCTGTGCGTTCGGAATGCACGGCACGATATCCATATGGAACTGTGCACCGTCAGCATACTCCAAACGCCAGCATCGACGGCCCTCATGTACCTCCTTTTGGATGCCTTTGCTCTTTCGGTAGGCTTTGATTTCCTCGCCTAACAGGTCTTTGAGGCCCGCTTGCGAGAAATTTGCTTTGGTCAGCTTTGCCAATGAGCAGGCGCAGTCCACATCGTACTGTTCACCGTCTGAAATAGGTTTGATGACCGTACCCAGTCGAAAGGATCCCTGAACGAAAACATCTGGCTCATAGTCTTTGACGCTGGACTCCTCGCGATGAAGCCAGTCTCCCAGAGACTTGTAGCTCTTCTCCGCCTGCTCATAACGAGCCGGTGGGATCTCAAGCGCCTTCGCTAGAGCCTCAAAATACTCTTCCGCCTGCTTTGTGATCGTGATCGCCATACGCATCATTCCCTTTTTGTTCTCACACTATGCGGTTTCGCAATAAGGTTCTACAACCCTTTCGTCACAACCATACATGCAGCTTCGTACGGGCCATGAGCTGGAAACGATAATGGCGTCCCCATCGCCGAAATCGGCGTCAAGCTTGTTAGCAATAGATTTCCCCGATCACGCGGCAGCATCGTTACGATAGAACACTCCGGAGGAGGGAAACCGCGCGTTGCGCCGTATGCGCTGAGTATCGCACGCGCCTCGTTCTTGGGTTGGTTCAGAAACGTTAGAGTTGGTAGAGACGGGAGATCATGTCGATGCCCGTTTCACGATCTATGGGGACACCGAACGAGTTCGGGTCGAAGTCCGGCAGTTCGGTCACCCTCTCCACATAGGCCCTGAGGTCCGCCCTCAACGCCTCGGTAACTTCGACAGGTTCATCCGGTGGGAGGAGCTGCAGCAATCGGAACACGTCGTTCCGATGCTTCTTGATATCGCTGCCCTTGGCGGTTGCGTCGCCGTCATCCTTTCGCTGAGACAGGTCGACGAATGCTCTGGCCTTGAACGGGATGAGCAGGCGCTCATCGAGAACAAGAATATCGTCAATGGCGCGGCGGCTCGTAAGAAGGGCCTCGTAGTAGTCCGTGTCCAGCAGGATCGCGGAAAGGCTCAGGGTTTCGTCCGAAACCTCTACCACCGTCAACCCTGCATCCTTCGGAATTTCCAGCGCTTCTGGTTTGCGCGCAAAGAGCTCGAGCATCGCTGGATACGATGGGTTGGTCGGCTTGTGGAACCTGTAGAACTCCCGGCGGCCATTGCTGCGTTCGCGCGCCTGGTAACCTCCGCCATCCAGGAAGGCCTTCAGGGACTGTGCGAAGGACGGATCCACGACCTCTACGCAGAGAACCATGTCGATGTCGGTGGTCTGGCGGAAATCGATGCCGACTTCTTCGAAAATCATCGAACATGCTGTGCCGCCGATAACCGCATAATGGTCGGCATGGTCCGCGAAATGCTCTCGAAACTTGTCCAGACCGACTACCATACGAACTCCTCCAACAATTGTTCCGCAGCGGCTTCCAGCCGCTCGTCTGGGTTATCGCGGAACTGCAGGTAGAGCGACAGCACATCGACCTCACGCGCACCCGACACGATATCGGGGTCGTACCACCAAACGTCGATCGCAAAGTTCGGCTCCTCGTCCTGTTCGACCTCTTTCCCAAACTCGCCACTTTGAATCCGTTTCCAGTCCTTTGGCCCGGCAGCAAAACGCATGATACGGGGCGTGGACATTGTCGATCTCTCCGAGAGTGCACTTTCGCCACCGGTTGGCAGATACTCAGGCAATGGGCTGCCGTAGAAGCCCTTCGGCAGGGAGGGTGCCCGAAACCAATGTTCGGCTTTGACCGGCGAGCGCAGTCTTGAAGCCGCGGCTTCGAACAATTCTCGAGGAGCTTCGGAGAACTGGATATGCTTGCTGCGCCCCCGTGCTTCCACATGGGACAGCCCGCTGGCCTCCAGTTCTTCGAAGGCCCGGCCGATCGACATCGCCGAGTATCGTAGGGATTCTGCGAGGTCGCTCGGCCGGGCGTCTTCCACGTCCTTGAGATTTAGATGCCGTAAAAAGAGCGCTTGGGACGCGGGCGAGAGCTGGTCCCCTGCAAAATTGCGTCTTTGCCGAAAGTGCTCCCTGAGGTCCATTGCAAGCTGTGGGATGAAGAGCTGATTGCCAGGGACAATGAACGCCACGGACTCCTCGATGAGCCGACTGCGCTGATAGGCGGAGAGGTGTTCCAGTACCAATACGAGGATTCCCTCAAAGTGGCGTTGGATAGCTCCAAGCTGTTTGGAAAGACCTGTAGGATTCTTGGCGTCCTCAGACTTCGGGACGACGAGCAAGATCATATTCCCGAAGAGCTCCGTTTGTCGGTACTCGAATCCATTGGCAAGAAAGAGCGGCAAACCTTTCTTGCTCCCCCAGGCCTTCAGGCTGGATGGCACATGAAGCGTTGTACGCAGGTGAGACTGCGCATCCTTGATGAGGTCCTGGGAGGATTTCTGATCTATCTTTAACATGAGTTTGGAAGCTAACATTGATAGTGTTAGTATTCAAGCATGATGTTAGCGTCTTCGCTCCGAACTGTGATCCCGGTGCCGGTCGTGCTTCCGCAGGCGGCGAGGCGGTCAGGTGCCTGTTGCATGATGGTGCGATCCGTCCTATCTTACAGATGCTCTTGGCAGGAGCATGGCACTCGCCGTTCCGAAGCTGCAGGCAGCACTGCCCGAAGATCTTTCTAGGGTATTGCCAAGTTGTTGTCGATCGCTTGTGAAGCATTGGAAAAGGCAGGGCTATGCCGTCAATTCGGCGGTGTAATCGGCCCAGAGGCTGAACGCATCGCTGCGGGCGTGGCGGTATGAGATTGCGGTGAGTTGATAGCGGCGGGGACGAAAAATCAGGTTGATTTGGTCATGCGCAGACAGAAACCTCTGAGCTTGTCGGTGGGATTTGAACCGCCCGAATATCTTCTCCCGTTTGCGGGTCGGCCGGTGCGACACTTCGATCGCGTTGTTGAGGCCTTTGTGGGCGCGGTGGTCAGCGTCCGGGGCCAGTGTTTTGATCGGATTGATGTAGCTGCGCAATTTGTCAGTGATGACGACCCTTGGTTCGCCGAACCGGGCAACCAATCGTTGGAAAAACCGCTTCGCCGCTTTAGCATTCCGACGCGTTTGTACAAGAATATCAAGAACATCTCCATTTGCGTCGATTGCGCGCCACAGCCAGTGCCTCTTGCCACGGATCGTGATTACGACTTCATCCATGTGCCACTTGTCGTTCGGTCGCGGTCGACCCCGGCGGATGCAATCTGCAAAGTGGCAACCAAAACGATTGACCCACAGCCGGACCGTTTCCCGGCTGACAATAACGCCCCGCGCTGCCAACAGGTCTTCAACATCAGCCGTGCTCAGGGCTAGCCGGTAGTACGCCCAGACGGCGTACGCAATGATCTCACGCGGATAGCGGAAGCCCTTTAGGCGCGGCATATTGTTTGGGGTGCTCATAGGATCAGTTTAACCTGTTCATAACGACCGAACAACTTGGCAATACCGCTCGACATGCGCGAAGGCTGTGAGGCGGCTATAATTGCGTTGAAAAATGACGGGGGCCTGTCGCACCTGTACCAAGTGGACGAAGCAACAGACATTCTCTGGACGATATTGGCGGTTCGAAACTGGGAACAGCTGACGATAACTTGCGGTTGGTCGCAGGAAAAATACATCGAGTCGATGAAGGTTATGACGCAGCAACTTTTTGTAAACGAAGGCCGTGAGACCCAAACCTCTTTGCCATCCTCGTAGACAGGATGCGCAGCCGGTTCGGGCCCAATCAGCCGTTTCATCGGCCTACTCTTTAGCGCTTAATCTGACGCGATATTCAGTCTGTTTCTTGCACGCCAAACCGACTGATAATTTGCGCCAACTTTTCCGGCGAAAACCGCTAACCCATTACCAGCCAAGGAAATGCCGCAATCAACACTAAGACGCCCAACATAACGCCAACATAAGGTAATGCTCCGCCAAAGATAGATTCTAGCGTTGTATCCTTGTCACCCAGCGTCGCGTGAACAGTGAAAATCGAAATCCCAAATGGAGGGGTTAGCAGACCTACTTCCACTGCGATCACTGAAATGATGCCAAAATGGATCAAATCAAAGCCCAAGCCTTGGGCGATAGGCGCCGCGATCGGAACGAGTATCAATAGGATGGAAGTGCTATCTAGGATCATGCCCAATACCAAAACAAGAATAACGTAGATGAACAAAAACCCATATGCCCCAAAGCCACTGCCCCGAACGAGATCGCCAATTGCCGAAGGAATTCCAGCAACGGCAAGCATCTGACCATAGAAACCGGCCGCAACCAGAAGCACGAGGATTCCCACCGATATTGAACCTGTTTGGGTCATGACCGCCCAAGTTTTCTGAAGGTTGAGGCTTTTCCTGAGCACGGCAATAACCAAGGCGGCGAAGGCACCTACACCGCCTGCCTCAGTTGGGGTGAAAAAACCGCTATATAGACCGCCCAAAACAAAGATAACCAACAGGATAATTGGCGCCAATTTGCGCACCATCTCTGCCTTGCCCATTGTAACTTGTGGGACGGGCGGGGCGGCCCGCTTGGCCAGGGTTTCCTTTGTAAATACAAAAGAAGGGGCAAAACGCGCGCTGCCGACGATGACCATGACAAACCCTAAAGCTAGCAAAGCGCCGGGGATCAGGCCTGCTATGAACATACGTCCAATCGAGACTTCGGCCAATACGCCGTAAATGATGAGAAGTAAGCTAGGTGGAATCAACATCCCAAGAACCGAACTTCCCGCGACCGTACCGGCCGCAAACGACGGTTTGTATCCGTGGCGGGTCATCTCAGGAACAGCGACCTTGGTAAATACTGCCGCTGAGGCGATGGACACCCCCGTTACGGCTGCGAAGATGGCATTTGCGGCAACTGTTGCCACCCCAAGCCCCCCAAGAACCTTCCGCAGCAGCGCCTCGGCGACATCGAATGTGTCTTTACCCACGTTCGAAATGCTCACTAGATGCCCCATCAACACAAACAATGGTATGGTTGCGAACAGATAGTTCGCCACCCCGTTGTAAGTCGCAATCGACATTAACTTCATCGCCAAATCGAAGTTATCACGGATGATCCAAACGCCTACGAAGGCGACAACCATAAGCGCGACAGCGATACGCATGCCGATTAAAACCAAGATAAATAATGCTGCAATCAGCATAAACCCTATTGAAATATCAGTCATTTGAAGAGGTCTTTCGAGTTGCGCCCAGATCAAAACTGCCAATGGCGGATACGAGAAGAGCAAATGATGTGGCAGCAGCCCCCATCACGACGATCAGTCGGAAGGGGAAGGTCGGGAGGGTCCAGACCCCGCGTACTCCAAAAAATTCTGAGGTTTGTAGCGCGCCGTAGGTATCAGGCCATGCCGAAATCGCGACCGCTGCAAACAACAGTGCTCCGATTAAGGTGAATAAACCATCCAGCAAATGCACGAGTTTTTCCGAGCATCTGCGCATGAACATAAGCAAAAAGTCAGCGCGAATGAGGCTGCCGTTCAGGGCTGCGGCGGGAAGTAAGAGAAATACAATCGCGACAACTGATCGTGCCGCAATTTCCGCAACCCCAATGATCGGAAACTGAAAGAAATTGCGGCCGATTACATCGGCCACAATTAAGAGCATTAATAGAAATATCCAGACGGTCCCTACTGCGGCAACCAGGTTCAGAATGCCCTGTAAGGCATGGCGAAACCGGCCCGCCCCAGAGGTTGAAATTGAGTCTTTTTGCATCACTGCCCCATGCTTTCCGCGTTCGGTCAAATCTGGTTATTGAACTTTAAGCCTCTGAAGCCCAATCGCGAACTGGCGTAACACCATGCGCTTTAAGCTCTTCGAAGTATGCCTTAAGCACCGTCTTCGCAGCCGGGCCGTTTGCGTCAAGCCATGGTTTAGAGACATTTGGTAAGCTCTGTGCCCATTTAGCTTTTTCTTCTTTGGGCAGTTCACTGACCTGCAAACCTGCGGCGACCATTTCTGTGATCGCGTTGGTGGAGCGTTCGTTTACATATTCACTGTGCCGACGCGATGTGACGCGACCGGCTTCGCGAATTGCGGCCTGCACTTCTTCGGGCAGTCCGTCAAAAAAGGTCTTATTAATGCCGATTCCGCCGAAATACATCGAACCAAGCCCAACCCGAGTAAGGTATGGCGCAACCTCGTAGACCCGCGTTGGGTGAATCCCGCTGGCAAAAGAAAGCGTCCCTTCGGAGACGCCGGTTTGAATGTCAGTATAATAGGTCGTTAATGCGCCATCCACAGGTGTGCATCCTGTGTCGGTCAGCCAGTTTGCCGATGTGCCCGGCGCATTCAGGCGTCGATCCCGCAGATCTTCGACAGAGTTGATTGGGAAGTTGCTGTAGACATCATAACTGTCGGTCACGAGCGAAGACAGATGGACCATGTTTTGATCCGTCCAACCATTGCGAAGTTCGGGCAATTCGTCAGTCAATTTGTCAAAAATATCAATGACAAGATTATGATCCGAGTTTGCGAACGGCGTGAAATAGGTGACGTTCTGCAAGGGCATCGCGGAGCCTTCCCAAACCGTTCCGACCATCCCAATATCAACAATTCCGTCCCGAACGGCCGCACGGGTATCTTTAAACTTGTAGAGCGTGCCGCCATAATTCTCGCGCCAATTTACAGTGTAGTTTCCGCCGACTTCGATCAACAGACGATCGACTTCAGGCTGCAACCCGTTCTGCATCGCCCAGACCCAGATGTTATTTGTTGGATGGCTGGAGCCGATCTGGATATTGATCACTTCCCCCGCCATGCTGCGTTTGTTCAAAAATGGTGTGGCAAGCATTGCCGACGTTACGGCCAAAAAGGCCCTGCGATTGGTATTCATTTTATCCTCCCTTGGATTTTCTCCGCGTTAACGCGACTTGTAGTGATCCAGCTAAGTTGCAGGACCGAATTTCCCCCTCAAGCCGATTTACACGGCCCCTTCTTCTTGATGCTCTGTCGCACTTGAGATTGACGCCGGTGCAACGATCTCACTGAATTTGGCAAAAAACTCATCCGCCAGTTTACGCGAAGTCGCGCGGATCAATCTGCTGCCAAGCGCCGCCAATTTCCCGCCCACTTTCGCCACTGCGGTATAAGTGAGCTCGGTACCTTGCGGGGTCTCCTCCAACACAACTTTGGCAGAGCCCGATGCAAATCCAGCGAGCCCCCCAGCTCCTCGCCCCGTCAATGTGCAAGATTTAGGTTCATCAGCGTCAGACAGCTCGACGTCACCTTTGAACTTGGCGGAGACCGGGCCAACCTTCAATTTGACAATAGCATTGAAAGTTGTGTCGCTGGTTTGCTCTAGCTCTTGGCAACCGGGGATGGATTTCGCCAATACATCGCGGTCAAACAAAGCATCCCAGACTTCTTGGGGTGTTGCATCCAGAACATATTTTCCGTCTAATTCCATTGTCTTACCTTTCTTGGTCGCTCAACTATGACCGAGTGCCGCGAGAATGCGGGTAGGCGTCATTGGCGTTTGATTGATGGTCGCACCCAGCGGGCGCAGCGCGTCGTTGACCGCATTCATTGCCGCGGCACCAGAGGCTGCGGTGCCCGCTTCTCCGACGCCTTTCGCCCCTAGAATTGTGTCTTCGGTAGGGGTTTCAACATGGCTGATCTCGATGTCAGGCATCTCACATGCCATCGGCACAAGATAATCCGCCAGCGAGCCATTGGTCATTTGCCCTGCGTCGTCGTAAACGCATTCTTCAAAGAACGCAGGTCCAAGCCCTTGCACGACACCGCCGCGGATTTGTTCATCAACCAGCAGAGGGTTAATGATCCGGCCACAGTCTTCGACAACCCAGTGTTTCAGGAGTTTCACAAAACCTGTTTCAATATCAACTTCGACAAGACTTGCTTGGATGCCATTTGTGAAATCGAATGGATAACCTGAAGGGGCATAGTGATGTGCGACGGATAGTGACGTATCGATGCCTTCGGGCAGCGTATCAGGCCGGTAGGTTGCAATGCGCCCGACTTCGGCCAGATCCATCCGATAAATGCCCGTTTTTGCATCAATGACTACGCCATTCGATACGGCCAAAGTCTCTGGATCAGCTTGCAAGATTTGTCCTGCAATTTGAAGGATTTGATCACGCAATTTGCGGGCTGCGCGCAGGGCCGTCTCGCCGCCAATACCCGCCCCTCGGCAGGCCCATGTGGCGCCGCCACTGGGCGTCGTGTCAGTATCCCCAGTTGTGACCTTGACCACAGACGGGTCGACACCCAACTGGTCGGCAACCACCTGCGCTATGATGGTTTCAGTGCCCTGCCCTTGTTCTGTGACAGAGATTGCGCATTGCACTTCGCCTGAAGGGGTCAGCTTGACGATCGCGCCGTCCTGTGCGGAAATGCGCGCGCCCCCGATACCATAAAAGGTGGCGCCAGGATTGGTAATCTCGACAAAAGAGGCAATGCCAATGCCTCGGTAGATGCCTTTTTCTCGCAATGCGGTTTGCTCCGCAATCAAAGCATCATAGTTCATCATATCCTTCAATGTCGTCAGGCATTTATGATGGGATAGCTTCTCAAACTGGTATCCAGTAGCAGAGACACATGGATAGGCCTCATCTGGCACGAGATTTCGCGCCCGCATTTCAAATGGGTCCAACCCAAGTTTTTCCGCCGCCATATCGCACAACCGTTCCGTAACCGCGCAGGCAATGGGATGTCCAACTGCACGGTATTGGCTGGTCTGTACTTTGTTTTGAAACACGACAGATAGGCGACCACGATAGTCGGGCATCAGATAGGGGGCTCCCATCAATCGGATCACCTGATTGCCTTCGGCCGCACTGGTGCGCGGATAGGCAGATATTGCGCCAATTGGGGCCAGATCATCCACATGCATGGCGGTAATCACACCGCTTTCATCAATTGCCATGCGCGCAGTAACTTCATGTTCGCGCGCATGAATGTCAGAGACGAAAGATTCCAACCTGTCCGCAACAAATCGGACAGGGCGCCCAATCAAAATAGACGCGGCAACCGCGCCCATCTCTTCGTGATAAACATGTAGCTTCATCCCGAAAGAGCCGCCGATATCGGGCGCAATAACACGCACTTGGTTTTCTGGAATACCAAAGTGGCGGGCGTAAAGATCTTGGAATTGATAGGGTGTTTGGGTGGCGTGATGTGCGGTCAATTGGCCCGATGCACGGTCGTAATCCGCAACAATCGCGCGCGGTTCGAGTGTGACTGCGGTATGACGCCCGAATTTGAAGGATTGCTCCACCACATGCGCCGCCTCGTCAAAAGCAGTGTCTACACCGGGCGTTTCAAGCACCGTTTCGAAGCAGATATTGTCGGACAATTGTTCTGAAACAGCTCGGGCATTTGGGGCCATCGCCGATTGGCCATCAACGACCGGATCCTCTTCCTCAATATCTATGAAAACAAGCTCGCTTGCGTCTTCGGCTGCCGCGCGGGAGTTGGCAACAATCATCACAATCGGTTGCCCCGCCCAAAGCACTTCGTCTTCGGCCAGAATATTCTGCGAGACGCTTTTCATTCCGTCAAAATGAGAGAGTACTCCTGTCCAAGGGGAACAGATCGGATTGATATCGGCATATGTAAAGACGCGGATCACGCCCGGCGCAGCCGCCGCTTCCGACGTCTCGATTTTTGCGATACGCCCGCGTGCCATCGGGCTGCGAACGAACACTGCGTGCAGCATACGCGGCAAAGCGATATCGGTTACAAACTGTCCGCGCCCTGCAAGGTGCCTTTTGGCATTTTTGCGCCGAATTGGTTGCCCGATATGGGCGCGTTTAGTTGTCGGGATATGGGCATGATTCATTTCTGGTCCGCCGAAGCTTGTAGATGTTTCGCACGGTTGTTCGCAACGTTTTCAATGGCGTCCACGATCGCTTCGTAGCCAGTACACCGACAGTAATTTCCCGAGATAGCATCGCGGATCTCGTCGCGGTTTGGTTTTTCGGCGCTTTCTAACAATGCATGAGCGTTGACAACCATTCCGGTCGTGCAGAACCCACATTGCAGCGCATTTCGATCAAAGAACGCCTCTTGCAAATCAGTGATCACATCGCGTTCGTTCAATCCTTCGATCGTCTCGACCACCTCGCCATCGGCCTGCGCTGCAAGCACCAAACATGCGTGAACCGGAACGCCATTCATCAGAACCAAGCAGGCGCCGCATGCGCCCATTTCACAGCCAAGATGGGTGCCGGTCAGTTGCAAACCATCACGCAGAAAGTCGGCCAACGACATACGCGGCTCGATCGTGCGCGAAATTCCTTCTCCGTTCACGGTCAAAGAAATTCGATACTCTGAGGTCACGTTAACTCTCCCAATTTTCCAAGTAGCCGACCCAACAGAACACGCGCCAAATGTAGTTTTATCGAAGCTGGCATTTGGGGCTCGTCACTCAGATCGAGATCATCTGAAAGGGCGGATTGCGCTGCGGCAATCGCATCGGCATCCAGCTGCTTTCCCATCACGGCGGCCTGCGCATTCCGCGCTCTCGTCGGCGTATGCCCGACGGAAAAGAGGGCAATGTCAGCCGCCTTTACCACACCCTCTTTGACCACTAATTGAAGCCCCGCTCCCACTAAGGCATAGTCGCCCCTACGGCGCGCAAGTTCGTCAAATGCGAAAACCGTGCCCTCTTCTAAGGGAGGGACAAGAATTGAACGCAGGATTTCACCTGGCACCATGGCCGTTTCGTAAAGATCCTGAAAGAAATCATCAGCGGCTATACGTCTTACGCCCTCGGGCCCAACAACTTCTAGCTCTGCGCGGATTGCCAACATCATCGCAGGAAATTCGGATGCAGGATCAGCGAGAGCGACGCTGCCACCGATGGTTCCGCGGTTTCGGATCGCCGGATGCGCAACGTATGGCGCAGCAGTGGCGAGCAAAGGTGCATGCTTTGCAATCAACGGATGTTTAAGGACCTCAACATGCCGCGTCATGGCTCCAATGCGGAGCCATCCATCAATCAGTTCAACCCCAGACAATTCCGCTATTTTCGAAATGTCGATCAGGATTGACGGTGCCTGCAATCGCAAAGTGAGAGACGGAACGACGCTATGACCGCCTGCAAGATAGATCGCATCTTCCCCATGCGCCGCGCGCATGGCAATTGCCTCCGACACGCTGCCAACGGATACGTAGTCAAACGCCGGTGCTTTCATTGATCTCCCTCCCCCACAACGGGTCGCCAAATTTGCAACCAGCTGGTTACAAGTTAGCGGCGACTTCGCCGTCAAAGCAAGGAAAAAGTGACCGCTTGGTAACTTCTTGCAGTTAGGCTATAGTTTTTGGGACAAACGAAACTAAGGGATCACCCCATTCTATGACTAAAACAAAGCCCGCGTCTGCCACCCCGCGCCGCAAGAATATGCGAGGCCAGGACCGCGAAAAACAGATCGTCACCGAAGCTGTCCGATTCTTTGCAGAGTGTGGATTTGAAGGACAGACCCGTGAACTGGCAAAGCGGATGGGAATATCCCACGCTGTAATCTATAGGCATTTTGACAGCAAAGAAGCCCTGATTGAGCGGGTCTATGAACATGTCTATCTGAGTCGCTGGAACCCTGATTGGGAGGTTTTGCTCACGGATCGGAGCCAACCACTCAAAGATCGGCTGAAACAGTTTTACCGCGAATATGCAAACCGCGTTTTCGACTATGATTGGGTGAGAATTTTTGTTTTCTCCGGCCTCAAGTCATTTGATTTGAGTGGCCGCTATCTGACGATCATAAAGGATAAAGTGGTTTACCCCGCCGCGTTGGAAATGCGTCACCATCTAAATATTGGAGACGGCGACGAGACTCCCAACACGGCAGAGCTGGAGTTATTCTGGGCGCTTCATGGAAGTATATTCTATATGGCCATCAGAAAATTCGTCTATAATGTCAAAGTCGATTGCGACATACAGCAAGCCGCTGAGAACACGGTTGAGGTGTTCTTTCAGGGGGCCGAACACTCCTATGAAAAAATAGCAGCCAGCGAAAACTAAAGCTATTCTGCGGTCAGAAAATTTGTAAGCTCCTGTACAATCAAGTCTCGATCATTATCCAACGTCGCCACGTGATAGGAATTTTCGAGCCAGCAGAAAGTGATAGAACGAGAGGCTACTGCGCCTTCAATCCGCTTGCCGTTTTCTGGGCTGACAATGTGATCAATCCGCGATTGCAGGATCAACAGCGGCTTTTCAAGCAGTGGCAACATCTGCCCGGTTGCAGTGGCCAGGACATACCGCTCTTGGGCAACGGCATTTGGAATGCGGTCATAGCAGGTCTCTTTGTAGCCGGGGTTCTTAATGTCCGATCCAATACCGGGTTGAAAATCGCCGGTGCAGCCATCAAAAAACGCCTTCATCTGTTGCGGTGAATAGAGGCCCGTTGAGCCATTGATAGTGGCAACTCTATCAACAAGATCACCGCGCCGGATCGACAGGTTCAACGCGATCGTCCCGCCCAACGACAACCCTGCGACGCAAACGGTAGTGCACCGTGCGCTCAGCGCCTCCAGCGCGTCCTCTGCAGATTTCAACCAATCGCGAAAACCAGTTTGGGCAAAATCTTCTGGCGTCGTCCCATGCCCGGCAAGCAATGGGGCCATCACCGTGACGCCGGATAGCGCATGCAGTTGATGACCCACATAGCGCACACTTTGCGGCGTGCTGGTGAAGCCATGCAGCAACAAGACACCGCAACTGGATCCCTCAAGAAGAAAAGGCGCGGGGCTGTCGGTTTCCATACGGCTTTCAATCCTGTCGTTCGTCCGTCTGGTCCGAAATCAAGTTTTGCAGGCCGAAAAACAAATAGAGATATACGATCAGCCGATCACGGTTGGCGATCAGTCACGCCTGCCTGCGATGCATATTGCGCGCGAAACATACGCAATAGGGACGTATCTGCCGCAGCACTCCAGGCGATCGCAATCGAAAGCTCGGCATCAAGCTCCTCCAGCGGCAAAATCCGCAGCGCACGAGGCATCGCCGACTCCGCCGTGATCGGATGGAAAGTATATCCACGCCCGTCCGCGACGCGTTGCAGGATCACGTGAATATCCCATGCCTCGTCCTCGATGATCGGCGTGAAGCCCGCTTCTTCAAATGCATCGTCCAACAGCGCGCGATACGCCCGCCAATTTTCGCGGACACCCATGATAAACGGCGCAGCGCGCAGCGCGTCCAACGTCATGTCAGCAGTGTCATGCGGCGCAACCAACCCGATGGGCGAGGTCCAGACAACACGCTGCGAAATGCCTGGATCACGCACCGTGTCATGCGCCATCAAAAAACCCAGATCAATTGCACCAGTTTTGATGTTGCGCATCATGGTGTCGGTCGACATGACGTGCATTTCCACCTGAACGCCGGGATAAAGTGCCTGAAATGTTTCGAGCCCATCCGACAACTGAGTGGATGTGGCCAAGGCGGAATAGCCGATAATGATATGCCCCCTGTCGCCCACGGCATTGCGCCGCGACCCGCGAATCGTGCGTTCAAACTGGGCCACGGTCTGACGCGCATCGTCTAGAAACCGCTTCCCGTTTTCGCTGATCTCAACGGTTTTGGTGCCTCGAACAAAGATCTCAAATCCCATGTCTTCTTCGGTATCGCGCACGGTTTTCGAAATAGCAGGCTGGGCGATGTTGAGCATTTCCGCCGCGGCACGAAAGCCCCCCGCATCCGCAACAGCGAGCGCATAGCGCAAATGCCGGATACCAAGGCTTGATGGTTTGTTCTGCATGAAATGCCCCTCTCTGGCAGAGACTGATAACGAAATGCGATCAACCGATCAAGCAATGGTATTTGCCTGTAGCTGCCCGGCAAGAAATGAAAGGAGCCGGAGGCATGCGCATGCTATGCGCGTGGTATGAAGGGAGGAAAAATGGACACGGCATTTCGACGTTTGACGCAAACGCTGATGTATATAGGCGGCGCGGGTCTGCTTTTTATGATGCTGCATGTGACGCTGGATGTGGTGTTGAAGGTCGCGTTCAATGCCCCCATTCAGGGTACGGTCGAAATTTCATCCTATTACTACATGGTTGCTATCGTCATGCTCCCCATGGCGCTTGTCGAACTTGAGGATAATCAGATCAGCGTTGATCTGTTGTTCAACCTCTTCCCAGCACCGCTTCAGAAATTTTGTCTGCTACTGACGCTGATGGCGACTGCCGCCGTTTTGGCCGTGATCGCATGGCGCACAGGACAGGACGCTATACGCGCCTTTCGCGTGGGTGAGGTGGTAATGGGCAGCCGCGAGATCATCGTCTGGCCCGCCCGTTGCATGCTGCCGCTTGGTTTCACGCTGGCCGCGATAGCCGCTTTACTGCGCGCGATTATGGTAGTGAAGGGAAAATCCGTGACGCAAAACAACGCTGACGAGGCCGCCGGATGAGCGCTCTTATGATTGGTTGGGCCGGTGTCGCAGCGCTGTTCGCGTTGCTTTCGATCCGCACGCCGATTGGTGTGGCACTGATGGTTGTTTCAATCATTGGCATCACCGTTATGACAAATCTGACGGCGGCTTTTGGTATTATCAGCGCGCTGCCCTTCAGCTTTATCGGGGATTGGTCGCTGACGGCCATTCCGATGTTTCTCTTGATGGGATTTATCGCCGCCAGTACCGGTCTGACGGCGGGCGCTTTTGATCTGTTGCGGATGCTGTTGGCGAGGGTGCCAGGAGGGTTGGCCTCGGCCAGTGTCGGCGCATGCGGCCTTTTCGCAGCTGCCTCGGGGTCGAGCATTGCCACAACCGCTGCCATGTCGCGCATCGCAGTGCCCGAAATGCTGCGGGCCAACTATCACCCCTCATTGGCGACAGGGGTGGTAGCCGCATCTGGCACATTGGGCTCACTCATTCCGCCATCGATCCTAATGGTGCTTTACGGGATTTTTACTGAGCAATCTATAGGCCAGCTTTTCATTGCAGGGCTGATCCCCGGCGTTCTCTCCGCGCTTGTCTATATGGGTATGATCACGGTGCGCTGCACGCTGAAACCGTCGCTCGCACCGCCGGTTAAAAACCCCTTCGCATGGCCACAATTTTGGACGCTTTTGCTATCCGTCTGGCCATTCCCAGTGCTGATCTTTGGCGTATTGGGTGGCATATTTGGCGGCTTTTTTACTCCAACCGAAGCAGGCAGCGTCGGGGCGTTTTTGGCCCTGTCCATCGCCGCGTTCCGCCGCAGCCTGACGCGCCAAGCCTTGGGCACGGCCATCCGCCAAACAGTGATCGCCACTTCGTCGATCTTCTTTCTGTCGATCGGTGCCATCATGTTCACCCGTTTCATGGGCCTGTCGGGCGTGCCGCGGGCCCTGGCTGACGGCATGCTGGCGGTGTCGGACAACCAGATCATCATCATCGTGATGATCGCGGTGCTGTTTGTCATCCTTGGCATGGTGATCGATTCAATCGGCCTGATGCTGCTGACCCTGCCCGTCCTGCTGCCGGTACTGGAAGCGGCGGATGTAAACTTGATTTGGTTCGGCATCATCACCATCAAACTGCTGGAAATCGGTCTGGTCACGCCACCCGTTGGTTTGAATCTTTATGTCCTGCACGGCGCGCTGGCCGGGCGGGTAAAGCTTAAGGACATCATTTCCGGCACCACATGGTTCATCGCCATGGATCTATTGACCCTGATCCTGCTGATCGCCTTTCCCGCGATCAGCCTATTCCTGCCGTCATTCATGAACAACTGACCAAATTTCAACTGGAGGAGACGACCATGAAAATATTTAACACTCTCAGCGCGACGTTGCTTGGGCTGGCCATTGCCGCGCCTGCGGCAGCCGACGAGTTCAACGCAAACCATTTCTTCGCCGAACGGCATTCGATGGTGCGCGGCCCCTATGTGGATTTCGCCAAACGTGTGGCCGACCGCACCAATGGCGAGGTGACGTTCCGCGTGTTTTCCGCAGGCTCCTTGCTGCCGCCAGCCTCGTCCTTGCAGGGGGTACGCGACGGTGTGGCGCAGGTCAGCTATCATGCTGGCACCTACACCCCGGCCGAACTGCCGATTGCCAATCTCATCGGCAACATGGCGTTCTACAACACCGATCCGATGGTCATGGCCTTTGCATCGACCGAATTCGGCCTGACATACCCCGCCGCCCTCGCAGAATGGGCTGACAATGGCGTTGTGTTTGGCGGTGGCTATTCGACATCGCAGTATTTCATGATGTGCAACACACCCGTTGAAACCCTAACAGATGTTGAGGGCAAGCGGATGCGCATGGCCGGTGGCGCGTGGTCGCGCTTTGCCGAGTTTGTCGGTGCCGTTCCGGTTTCGATCCCATCAAGCGAGATGTACACCGGGCTTGACACAGGATCGTTGGATTGCGCGGTTGCGACTGCAGATGCCCTCGACAGCTTTAGCCTCAAGGACGTTGTCACCTCGATGAATACCCTAGCCATTGGCAATTACTACGCAGGGTTTGAGTGGGGCTATAACGTGGGATTTTGGCAGGGTCTGACCGCCGAACAGCGCCGCGTATTGTTCGATGAAATGGCCTATGAGTTGGCCCAGCACCGCGTCGCCTTTGACGCCGATGTGGCCACGGCTGTAGCCTCGGCCACGGACGCCGGCATGACTGTTCTTGAACCTGACGCGGCGTTACAGCAAGCGCTGGCCGATTTTGTTGTCGCCGACGAAGCCGCGCTGATCGAAAACGCAACATCGCGCGGTGTGGAAAATCCCGATCAAGTTTTGACAGATTTCAAAGCAATCATCGATCGCTGGGAAGCGCTGCTGAAAGATGTTGATCGCACCGACACTGAAGCACTCGCCGATTTGGCGCGCAGCGAAATCTATGACCGGCTCGATGCTGACACCTACGGCGTCAACTGATCGCCAAATTACTGAGGGGGCCATCGGCCCCCTTTTCAATATAATAGAAGGGAGGGACAGAACATGAAAACGAACTGGCGAATGTTCGCTTTGGGTCTGGTGTTGCTATTTGTCGGATCAATCGCGGCTCACTTGGTGCAAACAACAAATGGTGTCACCATTAAGGACGTCCGCTTTGTCGGTGCCAATGGCAATCTGCAAAGCGGACTACTCTACGTGCCTGAAGGCGTCACAGCCCAAGCAAAAGCGCCGGCCATCTTGGCGGTACATGGCTATATCAACACCCGCGAGGTCCAATCCGGCTTTGCCATTGAATATTCGCGTCGCGGCTATGTGGTTCTGTCCATCGACCAAACTGGTCATGGCTACTCCGAGGGTGCCGCATTTTCGGCCGGTTTCGGCGGGCCCGCAGCGCTGCAATATCTGCGCGGTCTCGATATTGTTGATGTCGATAACATCGGCATGGAAGGCCACTCAATGGGCGGCTGGACGGTGTTGGCGGCGGCAGCCACCTATCCCGATGATTACAAATCTATCGTACTAGAAGGGTCCAGCGTCGGCGCACCCTTTGCAGCCGAAGGCACCGCAGACTGGCCACGCAACGTGTCGGTCGTGTTTTCTGCATACGACGAATTTTCAAGCCTCATGTGGGGCGTGGATAAGGCCGATGATGTAGAACAGAGCCCAAAATTGATGGCGTTTTTCAGTTCTCAAACGCCCGTCGAAGAAGGCAGAATCTATGGCGATATAGCAGCAGGCAACGCGCGCATCCTGTGGCAACCACCCGTTACACACCCCGGTGATCACCTGTCGCGAGCGGCTATTGGTTATTCGGTGGATTGGTTTGCGCAAACACTGGACGGTGCACGCCCGCTGCCTGCCGACAACCAAATCTGGTTTTACAAAGAGTTTGCCACGTTAATCGGCTTGGTAGGCTTCGTAGTGCTGATCCTGGGCACGTTGAACGGACTACTGTCTCTGCCCTGGCTGCGCGATCTGCAAGCGACACCCGTAGATGCTGCGCATACGACGCGTGGTGCAAAGTGGTGGGGAATATTTCTGTTTAGCGCGCTGTTCCCGGTGGCGAACTATTATCCGCTCTTCAACCTCGCTGAAACTTTGTTTCCGGCCTCAGCATTGCTACCGCAGACCATCACGTCACAGGTTGCGTTTTGGGCCGTCATCAACGGCGCGGTTGCTGGGCTTGTCGGGCTTGTAATTCGCTCGCAACCGGTCACTTTTCCGATCAATCTCGCCCGGTCTCTGGTTCTGGCGGGGGCTGCGGTCTTTGTGGCCTATCTGTCAGCTGTGGTTGTCGATTTCTTCCTCAAGGTTGATTTCCGCTTCTGGTTCGTTGGGGTCAAATTGCTGACAGCAGAACGGTTTGTGACGGCGCTGGTCTATCTCGTGCCCTTTACGACTTACTTCGTGCTGGCAATGCGTGCACTGCATGGGGGCCTGTCTGTTGCAGGGCAAAGCCTTCGCGCGACCTACACCCTGAATGCGCTAGCGCTGATGGGCGGATTTCTGGTATTCTTGATCTTGCAATACGCCGCGTTGTTTTCCAACGGCATACTGCTGACACCATCCGAGCCACTGAACACCATCGTCATGTTTCAGTTTGTGCCACTGCTGCTAACCGCGGCGATCATTAGCACGTTCCTCTACCAAAGAACCGCAAGCTATTTGCCCGGTGCCTTCGCAAACGCGCTGCTGGTCACATGGTTCGTGGTGGCGGGGCAAGCGACACAATACGCTGCTGGATAATGACCGGGGAGCCCGTCGCAACAACTTGGCAATACCGGCCTGACAGAAGACCGCACTCGATTACACGTTCATAAGGAAAAAACCTCTTGCACAAACGGCGGCAACCACAGAAGCCTATACTTTTCGTCGTATGACTGACCACGAAGAGTATGCAATTCTCTGCAACACCAGCAAGGAACCCATTTTATGGAAAACTGGAATATCACTATCAAAGCACCAACGGGTGAATTTGACGCGACGCTGACTTTAGGTGATGAGGGCGGTGTTCCGGTTGGAGAGATGGCTGGTAAGAATGGAAAAGGTCCAATGCAAGATTTGGAACTTAGTCCGGCAGCCATTGCTTGGTCCACAAAGGTTGAGCGTCCAATGCCGATGAAGCTGAAATTCCAAGGAACACTTGACGGGGACACCATGTCTGGAACGGTGAAATTCGGTCTCTTTGCATCCGGGACATTTAGCGGGTTGAAAGCCTGAATCGCCTGATTTTACTTGGTAATGTGTTGAATCTAGGTTCGGTCCTTAGTCGGTTCGACCGAATTTGCGCATCAGCCCTGCGAGCGCGGCCAGCGAAGCGATCAAACTGCCGTAACTGATTACAACGACTTTGAGCCCTAACAATGGCACCAAAAGCCCGGCTATCACGACCGGCAAACCGAATGCCAGGTAGCTGATACAAAATAGCGCTGCGAAAGTCTCCCCTCTGACATCCGCCGGCACCAGCGGAAATATGGAACGGATGAAGCCATAAAAGCAGGTGCCAAATCCTGCGCCCACGACCGCGAGCGCACTAAGGTAGAGCACTAAGTTTTCGTATTGAATGCCTAACAAAGTGGCAAAGGTGCCTATTGAGAGCGCCGTCGTTCCAAACAACATGATCTTACGAGCCGAGCAGTTGCGCACAGTAAAAATGGCCAGCGCACCAACTCCAGCCAACAGCGCGATAACTGTCACTGTTCCCTAATTAATCAGAATCGTGCCTGAAATTGCCCCATGAAATCAATGGCGGGTTGTACCCTTAATTTTCATATTATACCTTTAATTAGCATACTGTACCTTTAATTGCCGTACAGTCTGAGCTGTGGATAAGTGTCGATCTATTGGGGAGGGGGATTTGCGTGGTAAACGAGCGTCTTGCGAAACACCGTGCGGCGGTTCTTCGGCCGATCCTGGAGCTTGAGAAGAGAGGTGAGCCGATCAGCGCGGCTATCGGAGATGCCGCTTGGGAACTGGGCTTGGCGAAAAGCCACACATGGTCGCTCTACCGGCGTCTGAGAGAGAACGATGCACGTGCCACGGCGTTGGAGTTGGACCGTCGCGGGCCGAAACCGGGATCGAAACGGATTGCTGAAGACGTCGAAATCATCATCGATGAGAGCCTGCGAAGATACTATCTGGTCCGCGAGCGCTCGAGCTTTCTTCGCATCTGGCGCGAGAT
>TARA_R110002012_G_scaffold252031_3_pt1 | contig 24990 bp, 28 predicted proteins | sample TARA_R110002012 | Tara Oceans TARA_R110002012 (sample SAMEA4396515) | marine metagenome | biome: Westerlies Biome; feature: [DCM] deep chlorophyll maximum layer (ENVO:01000326); material: water (ENVO:00002006), including particulate matter (ENVO:01000060) such as... | depth 40 m | reverse complement strand
AATGCAGCGTTGAAGGCCGCCGGGATCGAGGTTCTGGCGATCCCCGGTGCCGAACTTGGTCGGGGCCGGGGCGGCAGCCATTGCATGAGCTGCCCTACCATCCGTGATGCCGAATGACCACGTGAAAGGATTACACAATGAGCTTTAATCTCAAGAACCGCAGTTTCCTGACTTTGCGTGACTTCAAACCCGCCGAGATCGGGTTTCTCTTGAAACTTTCTGCCGATCTGAAATCCGCTAAATACACAGGCACCGAACAGCCGGGGCTAAAGGGCAAGGAGATTGCTCTGATCTTCGAAAAGGACAGCACCCGAACCCGCGTAGGGTTCGAAGTGGCGGCGCACGACCAGGGCGCGACTGTCACCTATCTAGGACCGTCGGGAAGCCATATCGGACACAAGGAAAGTGTTAAGGACACTGCGCGCGTACTAGGCCGGGTCTATGATGCCATCGAATACCGCGGCTTTGGGCAGCAGATCGTCGAGCAACTTGCCGAGTTTTCAGGTGTACCGGTTTACAATGGCCTTACGGACGAATTTCACCCAACGCAGATCCTGGCTGATTTTCTGACCATGTCGGAACACAGTGACAAGCCGATGCGCGAAATATCCTACGCGTTTCTGGGTGACGCAAGGAACAACATGGGCGACAGTCTGCTTATTGGCGGGGCCAAAATGGGTATGGATGTGCGGCTTTGTGCTCCCAAGGCCTGCTGGCCCACAAAAGAGATCCAAGCGGAAGCGCAGGCTATTGCCTCTGAGACCGGCGCTCGGATCACACTCACCGATGATGTGGACAAGGCCGTCCAGGGCGTCGATTTCGTCTATACCGATGTCTGGCTGTCCATGGGCGAGGCCAAGGAAAAATGGGCCGAGCGGATTGAGTTGCTGATGCCCTATCAGGTCAACGCCGACGTGATGCAAAAGACCGGCAATCCGCGCGCCAAATTCATGCATTGCCTGCCTGCGTTCCACAACACCGAAACCGCTGTCGGCAAGGATATCGAGGCAAAATTCGGCATCTCTGCGATGGAGGTGACGGACGAAGTATTTGAGAGTTCCGCATCGATTGTCTTTGACCAGGCTGAGAACCGGATGCACACGATTAAGGCCGTTCTTGTCGCCACATTGGGGAGCTAGAGATGCTGGTTGTCGCAGCTTTGGGGGGCAATGCCCTTTTACGCCGGGGCGAGCCGTTGACTGCGAACATGCAGCGTACCAATGTGGCAACCGCCGCTGTGGCGCTGGCCGGTATCGTGCGCGCCGGACACCGGTTGGTCATCACCCATGGCAACGGCCCGCAGGTTGGATTGCTGGCTTTGCAGGGTGCGGCCTACAAGCCAGATGAAGCGTATCCACTGGACCTTCTGGGGGCAGAAACTGCTGGGATGATCGGCTATCTGATCGAACAGGAACTGGAAAACGCTCTGAATCATGACAGGCCAGTGGCAACTTTGTTGACGCAGGTGATTGTGGATGGCGATGACCCGGCTTTTGGCAAACCAACCAAGTTTGTGGGGCCGGTATACGAACAGATGCAGGCTGAGGCGTTGGCAAAGGCCGGCGGTTGGGCAATTGCGCCAGACGGTGATCGGTGGCGGCGCGTCGTTGCTTCACCCAAGCCACTCGAAATCCCCGATACGCGGGTAATCCAGCTTTTATTGGAGGCAGGCGTCATTGTCATCTGCACCGGCGGCGGCGGCATCCCGGTGCTGCGTCGGGCCGACGGAAGCCTGATGGGCGTCGAGGCAGTGGTAGACAAGGATGCGTCCAGTGCTCTTCTTGCAACATCGCTTGGTGCAGATGCCCTATTGCTCTTGACCGATGTCGATGCGGTATACCGCGACTTCGGCACGGATACCGCACGCGCTATTCCGGTTGTTACACCGGATGACGCGCGACTTCTTGATGCACCGGCTGGGTCCATGGCGCCCAAACTCTCGGCCGCGGCCGGCTTTGTTACAGGCAAAAAAATCGCCGCCATTGGTCGATTGCAAGACGCAGTCCAATTGCTCAACGGAGGTGCGGGAACACGGATTGCCCTATGACGCTATGACCCCGCATGATGCAATCCAGCTGCGAAAAGGCAGACTTCAGGCGAGATGACACCAGTAATTGCAAGACGGAAACGCCGCCCATACAGGCGGGATGTGGCGATAGTGACCGCAGCATGAAAAGGAAGACGATATGCAAGCGCATGATATTATGACAAACAAAGTAATTACCGCCGAGCGAGATACGTCCGTGGAACAGATCGCTGCCCTGATGATGAAGCATCACATCAGTGCAGTTCCCATCGTTGAAAAAGGTAGGGTCGTAGGGCTGGTCAGTGAGGGTGATCTGATGCGAAGGGTAGAAGGTGCCGTCGAAAAGCACAGATCCTGGTGGCTATCCGTTTTTGCCAACCCGGACTTGGAGGCATCTGAATATGTTGCCCTTCATGGTCGCCGTGCCAAAGATATTATGACCACAAATGTAGTGACCATATCTTCCGATATGCCGGTCGGAGAGATCGCGAGACTACTGGAGAAAAAGCATTTTAAGCGGGTTCCTGTCTTGGATGATGGTGAACTGGTCGGTATCGTAAGTCGGGCAAACCTGTTGCACGCAATGGCAGCAGTACCGGTGATCAGACTTGAGTCCAGTTCTGATGATCAGGAAAAGCGCGATATAATATTGGGCGCGCTAGCCGAAGCGCCGAGGCTGAGCATTGCCCAACTGAATGTGGTGGTCGAAGGTGGACATGTAGATGTTTGGGGTATTGCCGCATCAGACGCCGAAGAGGCCGCAGTCAGAGTTGCTTTGGCCAACATCGAGGGTTTAGGAGAAGTTTCGGTCAATATTGGGCGGCTTCCCAATTATGCTTGGGGCATTTAAGCACGCTGATTTGAGATCGCCGGCTTGCACGGGCTTTAGTCGGGTAACAATTTCAATCAGAAAGGCCATTTGATGTGTCTGTCCGCACCGGTAAGCTTTGCCGCCAGCGTCTTTCTTGTCGGGGGAGGCACAGCAATTTCCGTCGTCGCCTGGCGCCGCAATAATCGATATCTTCCGATAGCCTTGATGCCGCTTTTTGCCGGATTGCAGCAGTTCATGGAGGGAAGCGTTTGGTTGGGCATGACTGGAGACGATCCGTTCACAGTCCTCTGGGGCGCGATGGGGTTCATCTTTTTCACATGGTTCATGTGGCCGGTCTGGATTCCCTTTTCAGTCTATGCGCTGGAACCGAACGATAGCCCCCGCAAGCGCATGTTTCTAATCATGTCTCTGATCGGGCTGGGCTTTGGCCTCTTGCTCTATATCCCCCACGGGCTGAACAGCAGCATGGTCGTGGTCGAAATCAACAACCAGTCCCTAGCCTATGAAAAGTCGATGTGGCTCGACTTCATGATGCCGCGCTGGCTGACCAACATGATCTACGTGACCCTGATCATTTTGCCACCAGCTCTGTCGTACTACAAGCATGTGCGCCACTTTGCGCTGACACTGATAGCAGTTGTTGTTGTCGATTTCGCGTTCCTGCAATTCGCATACATCTCGTTCTTCTGCCTTCTGGCAGGATTGGCTACCCTGCATCTTGTCTACATTATCCTAACCAACAAATGCGCGCGCGAATGTCCGGAGCTCTTTGGATGAGTTTGAACCTGGACGTCGCCGCTACAAAATTCTGGCGGCTTTCTTCGACCAATGCATATTCAAAATTGGCAAGTCTTCGACAAAAAACCGTCAGTTCCTGCATCGCAAGTCAAAGCATGGCTTGAAAATGTCACCCCACTGACTCAAGCATTGGGTAGAGGGCGTCCAAAGCGCTGTAGCAATCCAAACAACGCGGTGTTCCCGGCGAAAATACCGAGGCCACTGCCATCGCTACAGGTGTGCATTTCCTCCCGCACCGCGCCCTGTCAGAGATATGCCGATTCCCAAGGCTTTGTTGGTTTTTTCAATCGATGCCGACGCGTTTTTCTCCATTCCCGTAAGCGCACGGATGGCGTCAATCGTTTCGGGAATGACAATCGCCTGATTGTCAACCATATACGCATAGAACAGCTCATTGCCCTGCACCGTGAGCATGTCCTCCCACAACGCCACTTCATAGAGGTCACCATGCGGCCGTCCAAGGTCGGCCATCCACTCCTTGACGGCGTTGAGTGCAGAAAGGCCGGAATCCATTCGGATAAGCGCGATGCGCGAGGAGGTCCTGAAGGCGTCTAGGATGTCGTCCTTGCCGACCGGCCTGGTGAGTTCGACCGACCAGTAGTGTAGATGGCCCAAGGTCTCAGGCACCTTGACCGCCATGGTCACAACGTCAAGCTCCGGATCGACGCTTTGCGCGTCCGGCCCTTGGTGACTTGGTATGTTTGGCTCGGGCACCAGAGTGTTCATGATGCCGCCCAAATGGCTTTCCCAGGGATCGGTCGCGCGGCGCAGGAGTGTGCCGCGCGCCTTGCGGAGCAACCCTGCCTGCTTGAGGGCGGTGAGCGTGCGCACCATCGAGGTTGTATTGCACGAGACCACGCGTGTGGCATCGCGCCCTACCGCGCTGGCAAAATTGGCTTCCGCCACGAAAGAATGCCCCGTTACCTCGTGCTTTTCGCCACCCTGAAGGATGAACTTGACGCCTTGCCGCCGATAGGTCGTGATATTTTGCGCCGCGATTTTCTTGGGTGTACAATCAACTATGATATCCGATACCGCCAGGAGGTCGTCAAGTCCGCCCCGGATGGCCAGTCCAGCCGTGCGCATGGCCGCCGCGTTGTCGGGAGTGGCACCGAACAGGCGATAGCCCCGTTCTGCGGCTATATGCAGGCGCCAGTCGGTGGTGACATCGCACACACCCGCCAATATCATGTCATCCTGACGCGTCACAGCTTCGGCAACACGTTTGCCGATGACCCCATATCCATTGACGGCGACACGTGTTTTGGTTGATGTGGCCATGATGTTTCTCCGTTGGGTTCTAGTTGTGGTCTAAATACGCGGCTATCCGCACATTTGGATAGCGGTCAAAACTACAGACGCTCGCGTTGTTGCCCCATTACAACCAAGAACGACAGGACCTAGTTCGTTGTTGAAGCGGATCTTCGTCCATCTCGCCAACGTGTGATTGAACCAGCGGCAAGCGAAGAAGACAAAGACCAACGGCACTGCCTTCTCCGAAACGGCGGAGTTCGGATCAGGTTACCTGAAACCAAGTGTTCATGCCGGCCGCCGCATGTTCGAGCATATGACAATGGAACAGCCATTTGCCGGGATTGTCTGCCACGAATGCTATCTCGGTCGTCTGATCTGGCCCGATCAGAAACGTATCCCGCCATGGTTTGCCCTCATCGACATCAGATCCGGATCTGTCGAGAATCTGGAAATGATGACCGTGGACATGCATGGCATGAACCCAGGCGGTCCGGTTTACGGTTTCAATGACAATGGTTTCGCCCTGCCGAGCCGCGAAGAACGGTTCCTCGGCCAGATTGGCCACGCCGTTGAAAGCCCAGGCCTGTCTTGCGGTGCGAAAATCATCACCCTGCAGCTTCTTTCCCTTGTAGATGATCTCAATCATGCCCCCCATCGCACCGCCGGTCATTTCCACGCGAATACGCCGGGCCTTGGCGAGGTCAGGTGCTGGCAGAACATTGGGCTGCAGCTTTATGGCGGGGCTGGCCGGTTGCGAGGCCTCAGCATCCCGGACAGCGAATCCCGCTATAGGGTAAGGCGTATCCCCCGAGACTTCCTCAATGGTGAAATCGCTTTTGGCCACGACCATCAAATCCACGCGCTGGGCTGGCCCCAGCATGAGTGGCGCATAGTCAAGCTTGGCAGGCTCGGTGAATGATTGGCCATCAAAGCCGATGAGGGTTGCGCCGAAACGGTTTGGATCAATTTCGAAGACACGTGCATTGGCCGCATTGATGAGCCGGAGGCGATAGGTCTGGCCGCGGACAATGTCAGTCACCGGACGGCTCTGGCCGTTCACGGTCAGCCAGTTGCCCAGCCGCCCACCATGCGCCCATTCCATCATCGATCCAAGGCTCGCAACGTCCAGCACACCTTCGCCCGCCAGCCGCCAATCATCAAGAACAAGCGTAATGTCGTTTGAACGCTTGAAAACGGGCTCAACCTCATCAACAATAAGTGGTCCATAAAGGCCGCGCGCGACCTGGTTCCAGCTTTTGTTATGGGCGTGGTACCAGAAGGTGCCTGCATCGGGCGCAACAAAGTCATACAAAAATGAATCGCCGGGCTCGACCGGTTTCTGAGTCAGCCCGGAAACGCCATCCATCGAGTTGTCGATGCGAATTCCATGCCAGTGGACCGATGTCGGCTCTTCCAGCTTGTTGGTAAAGCGTACCTGGACGCGCCCACCCTTTTTCACCCGGATTTCCGGCCCAGGCGCGGATCCGTTGTAGGTCCACAGATCCGACGAAGGCGCATCGGGCAGGTAAAGCCGCTGCCTGGATGGTCCGGCAACGAGATCAAACATACCATCCTGAGACTCCGCGAGTGACAGGTTCGGCAGCTGAGAGGTCAAAACACCGCAAGAGAAACCGGCTAGCAAGCGACGACGGGAGATTTTCATGTGAGATCTTCTATCCCAATTGACCGAACATGGTTGTTAACAGCACGACCGCAGATAAGGAGTTGCGGGAAGCGCCAACTCCCCGCAACTTACTTTTTGGCCGTTATTTCAGCTCAACGACGGTCAGTTTGCCCTTCACCCGGTCGGCGACGAATTCGATTGCGTCGCCTTCCTTCATTTTCCCCAGCATGGTCGGGTCGGCGGTGCGAAACACCATGGTCATGGCAGGCATATCGAGATTGGTCAGTTCCTCATGAATGATGGTGACCTTGCCGGCCTTCATGTCGATTTTCTTGACGGTGCCTTTGGTGTATTCGGTTGCAAAAGCTGCAGCGCTGCCGGTAACGGCAATCATGGCAGCAATCATGAGTGTTGTAAGTTTTCGCATTTGTCTTACCTTTTTTCTGTGTCGGAAACGGTTCGTTGGATCAGTGGCCGGCGACGGTGATGTCGCCCTTCATGCCGGATTCGTAATGACCGGGGATCAGGCATGCGAACTCAAACGGACCTGCATTCGAGAAAGTCCAGATCACTTCGCCGTCCATGCCAGAGTCGAGACGTACGGAATTGGGATCGTCATGTTCCATCTCGGGCATCTTCGACATCGCAGCTTTGTGCGTCATCACATTTTCATGATTGTCGAGCACGAACTCGTGCTCCAATTCGCCCTTGTTGATCACGGTGAAGCGGATGGTCTCGCCCTTCTCAACCTTGATTTCCTTAGGTTCGAACAGCATCTCTCCGTCATCAGTTTCCTTCATGATCACTTCGATGGTGCGGCCGACCTGCGCTGCTTTCCCGGGTTTGCCGACAGCCATCATACCGTCGTCATGCCCGCCTGAATGGGTTCCTGCGGCGGTTGCCAGCGCCGTCATTGCCAGGAGAGCTGTGGATGCGATTGACAGAATTTTCATATGTATTGTTCCTTTCGTGAACACTTCGGGTCGAAGAGGTTAGCCATTGCTGCCGGATTTCACCGGCGCTGGGGTGATGGTTGTTGCGGCGTCTGTTGCCTTGGCAAATTCCGGCAACTCGCCGGTCCACTCATAGGCCTGGGTTCCGGGCGGATTTTCGTACCAGCCGGGATCGCTGTAATCGCCAGCCGAGATGCCTTCACGGACCTTGACGACGGAGAACATGCCGCCCATTTCAAGCGGGCCGTAGGGGCCCCAGCCGGCCATCATTGGAATGGTATTGGCCGGAAGCTCCATCGCCATTTCCGCCATGTCAGCCATGCCGTTGGTACCCATCGGCATGTATTCGGGCTGCACCATCCGGATCTTCCTGGTGACCTTGGACTTGTCGACACCTATGAAGGTCGGCACGTCATGGCCCATGGCATTCATGGTGTGGTGGGATTTGTGACAGTGGATGGCCCAGTCACCCAGGTGCTCGGCGTTAAACTCATAGGCCCGCATTGCCCCAACCGGGATATCGATCGACACTTCCGGCCATCGGGCTTCAGGCCGCACCCAGCCACCATCGGTGCAAGTCACCTCGAAATCATAGCCGTGCATGTGGATCGGGTGGTTGGTCATGGTCAGGTTGCCTACCCGTACGCGCACGCGATCGTTCCTCGACACAACCAGCGGATCGATGTCGGGGAAGATGCGGCTGTTCCATGTCCACAGGTTGAAGTCCGCCATGGTCATGATCTTCGGCACATAGGAGCCGGGATCGATGTCGAAGGCATTGAGCATGATCAGGAAATCGCGATCAACCGGCATGAACGCCGGATCCTTCGGATGAACGATGAAGAATCCCATCATCCCCATCGCCATCTGCACCATCTCGTCGCCGTGCGGGTGGTACATGAAGGTGCCCGACTTCACGAGATCGAACTCGTAGATGTAGGTCTTGCCGGATGGAATCGCCGGGTGAGACAAACCAGCGACGCCATCCATGCCGGATGGCAGGATCAGCCCGTGCCAGTGCACAGTTGTGTGCTCTGGCAGCTTGTTGGTAACGTAGATCCGGACCCGGTCGCCTTCCACGGCTTCGATGGTCGGGCCGGTGGATTGGCCGTTGTATCCCCACAGATAGGCGGTCATGCCGTCTGCCAGTTCACGCTCCACCGGTTCGGCGACAAGGTGGAACTCTTTCACTCCATTGTTCATCCGGAATGGCAAGGTCCAGCCGTTGAGTGTGACAACCGGATTGTAGTCCGGTCCGGTGGATGGCATCAGCGGGGCCTGGGTCAGCGGGCTCTCCATGAGAGCCGCATCGGGCAGTCCCATGTTGGTTGTTTTCGACCAGGCGGTCGAGGAGACAAGGGCCGCTCCGGCGGCACTCGCGCCCAGCAATTGACGTCTGTTCATCATGGTCTTTTCCTTTCAGGAAAGTTAGTGGCCGCCGCCGCCAGCATCGCCAACGGTTGGTGCCGCAGCCGAGCTGCTTGCACCGGTTCCTCCGCCATAGATCGCCGCTGACAGATTGACATCGGCCAGCCAGAACTCGCGTTTGGCGTTGATCGCCAACATCAGGGTTCCGATCTTGGCGCGGGTATCGGCCAGGAGTTCGAATGTGTTGGAAATCATGCCGTTGTAGGTCAGCAGAGATTCCGCCTCGATCGTAGTCCGCAAGGGAACCACGGCGTTGAGGTAGTGCCGCGCGATCTCATGGGTCGAACTGTAGGCAGTATGCGCCGACCGCGCCTCGGACCGGATGTTGACCGCCTTTTCAGCAAGCTGATTCGCCGCCCGCATGTAGGCGAGTTCCGCCTTGCGCAGTCGGGCCTTGCCGCTGTCGAAGATCGGGATCACAAACTCCAGTTCAAGTTGCGGCGTGACGACCGTTTTTCGAGTTTTGGTCTCGTCCAGATTGCCACCGACAATCTCATACTCGGTCTCGATTTCCCGCTCGGCTTCAACACCTGAAATGATCTCCAGATCGGTGACAAAGCGTGTGGCTTCAGTCAGGCCATAACTTTTGGCAACAGCCTCCAGCTCGATTTTTGCGATGCGAAGATCGACTCGGTTCTCAAGCGCCTCCCGCTCAATCTCGTTTCTCTTTATGACTCCACGCGGTAGCCGCGGCAATTTGTCGGGAACATAGTAATCAACCTCGCTACCCCACAGTCCCATAATCCGTGTCAGCTCCTCCTTGGCCAGCCGTGACGCCAACCGGGCTTCGGCCATTTGCCCGGTAAGTTCAGCGTAGAACGCGTGTTCTCGCGCCTGACCGCCCTTTGCAAGCGCTCCGCTTTCACCGAGTTTCTGAGCAAGTTCAGAAGCCGCGTCGGCTGCGACCTTGGCTTGATTGAGATAGGCAACTGTTTCAAATGCTGAAACTGCATTGACCCAGGCCCGGCGCGTGTCATTGGCAACCTTCAAGGTTGCGTCAACCGCCCGCATCTGGGATTGCCTGAACCGCGTGTCGGCAATATCAACGCGAGCCTTCCGGGTTGCCAGCGACAGAATGTTGGCCGCGATCATTCCTTCGATGGCGCGATAGGCCCCAAGTTCCGGCGCGCCGATACCGAGCAGGCCGATCGAAACCCTGGGATTTTCAGGTAGGCTTTGCTGCCAGGCTTCTGCTGCGGTCATGCCGATATCGGCATAGGCTGCCTGCAGACCCTTGTTGTTCAGAAGTGCTACCTGAACAGCGGTGTCAGCATTGATGGTTTTCTTGTGCACCAGGTCATGTACGCGCTTGGAAACCGCCTTTGCCTGATCCTTGTTTTGAAGCCAGACCGCTTCCTTGCCTTTGGTGCTGATGGAGACGGATGCTGCAACGACGCCAAAACCGGCTTCTTTGGCCGAGTATCCGGCAAGCTCCTGATCGCTGACGCAACCAGCTAGAAACAATCCTGCGGATGACACGACAATGAAGGATATAGTAGTGCGGGAGATGCTCATGAGCCTACCCCCGCGCCAGGGGCCTGGCTGTCGTTTTGTTGACGCCAAGACTTTGGTTCCACGGGAATTCGATGTGTGTAACCGTCCAGAACCGTGTGATGATGGATATTACGAATACCTGCACCGGTATCTGCGGGCGACCTCACCGACATGACGTCGGCGGGGCCACTCGCCGACGCACAGCCAGCAAGAGTTAACGGCATGGCAGCCGCCAAGAGAAAACGAAACATGATTGTCCTACTGCGATAAGAAGTGGATTTGACCGATGATACTCGGCCCCGACGCCACAAAAGGGCTCAGATCACACTTCAGGCTCGCGGCGGCCGCTCCGGCAACGACATGACCACGACCACGAACTCAGGAGTCAATCCGATCTCGAAACTCTCAGGAATGAATCGATCCTCCGCCACGGCGTCGAAATGACAGAGGGCAACGAAACAGCTTGCAGGACAGCAACGGTCGATGACAGTGCCTTGAGCCGTGGGGATCGATTGTTGCGCGAATTCCGCTGGTTTTTCCCGGGATTGGTGATGGGTATCCGTTGGTTGGTCACCAGACAGATGGCCCATCATCGCATGATGTCCACTGCCGCTGGCTGTCTGAGCCTCATCCATAGCGGACGCATGCAGAGAACCCGGGACGATGGATGTAAAAACAAACATCAAGACCAGAAGCATGCGCACGACACGGCATCTATGGAGATTCGGTATCTTCATCAAAAGGAAGTTTGCCACAACGTTGAGGCCAAAACAATAGCAGAATCATTCACAAGGGCTTGATTCAGATAATGGTAGCCCCCTCTAACGAGAAACCGACGATAGGCCCGTGCAATGAATTATTGCGCTGATCTTTATTCATTATGTGTCGGGCATGGCCCACACATTTGGGGGGTAAGAAAAGATCTGTATTGCAGCTCCACCCATCCCCTCGGAGGCACATTGGGCACCATAGACTTTGAACTAGGGTCCCGACTCTGAAGCCAAGAACATTTCACTGGCTCAGTTCTTTAAGAACCATCGCGTGTATTTCGCCAAACAGCATCTGTAAAAATTGGAAATTACCCTACGATTCGCTACCCATGTTCCGTTGTGCTAATATTGTCTTTTCGTGTAATCCACGGGAGGTTGCAATGCGTATGTTTTTCTTTCCAGCAATCGTGTTTTCTTATCTCACGCTCCCTGCCAATGCGACCGAGCATCAAATATTCCACACTGCGCGTATTGACGGGCACAGAACGATCAGTCTGAATCTTCTAAGCAATGATGTTGCCCGAGATCGAGATTTTGATATTGATGTAGTGATTACCATTTTGGAGAAAAACGGGACGGGAAAAATTTTGTATATCGACTGATCAAGACATACAGCAAGCATAAGGTGCGGTGTACCTGCAATCGTTAAAGTTGGAGAAACCAACTATAATATCGATTACAGAGATCCTGGAGGGGTTGACTGGAAGCGCGATCTTTGGGCAGTCATTTGCAAGACACCTATGTCATGAAATATTCAGAATTGCGTAAGCCTGCAGTTTTGTGAAACCAACTTTTGTGATGCCTGGTCGGTGAGCCTGTTCTTTTCGAGTGATTTCACTGAAATCAAGCCGATCTAACAGTCCGTTATTGCTGCTCGGGTTGGTCATTGAACACATGTAAAATGAAATTGCCCACGATGTGCGCTGCTAGCGCAGGCGATCATGACCGCAAAATCTTACAGTGTATGGGGCAATTTCGCGCGAGTTTCATGAATGCTCGTCGATTTGGTGATGGAACGGGCGACCGTATGGTTGATGCCGCCCTTGGCTTGGTGCCGCGAAGCTCGGTGAACCGTCATTTGCCGCTTAATTGTAGCTGACGAGGTCATTGCTGTCACCAACGACGTAATGTTGGAAGTATGGATGGCTGGAGCCTCATAGGCATCAAGCGCTGATGACTGGACAAAAGGCGCCAGTGGTGGCTGCGAGGGTCAGGCCGAGGGCGATGATGATCTTGTTCATGGTCGTTTTCCTTTGGTTCATGTGGGCACAACGGTGAAGGTCGGATAGGGTTCCATCGCCTCCTCGTCTGCCCGTGGGATTTGAAGATTGGAGCGGATGAGGCCGGCCGGGGGAGGAACCCGGCCTCATCCTGTCGTCACGGTCTTAGCGGTTGAACTGTTCCAGCGAGCGTTCGAAGCGCTCTGCCTTCACGGTGTCGCCGATCGAGGCGGTTGCGGTGTAGTCGACGCCGGCCTGGACGGACTTGGCGGCGTGGGCTTCGGCGGCCGGGCCGTGGGTCGGGGCGTTCAGCTCGACATAGTCGTTGGGGGACTGGGCGAAGGCGCCGGTTGCTGCAGCGAGGGTCAGGCCGAGGGCGATGATGATCTTGTTCATTGTCGTGATCCTTTATGTATCAGATGTGTCGGTTCTAGGTCTTGTGTGAAGCGTGCGGTCCGCCAATCTGTTTGCCGGTCCGCGCCGTTTCCAAAATCTGAAATTGGCTTTGCGCCCTATTTCAGTTCGACGACCGTCAGTTTGCCTTTCATTCGGTCAGCGACGAACTCAACTGCCGAACCTTCTTTCATCTTTTCCAGCATTGCGTCATCCTTGACACGGAACACCATGGTCATTGCCGGCATGCCAAGATTCTTGAGTTCTTCATGGATCAGCGTGACCTTCTTGGCCTTTGCATCCACCTTCTTGACTGTGCCCTTAGTGAACTCCATGGCGAACGCGCCTGACGCAAGGCCGAGAGTTAAGAAGGCTGCGGCTGTGATTTTGAAAATGCTTGTCATCGGTATTTCTCCTTGGGAGGGCTTATTTAGTGGCTACAATGACGCTGCCGTGCATTCCTGAGGCGTAGTGGCCAGGGACAAGGCAGGCGACTTTAAATGTGCCATCATTGGTGAACTTCCAGACGACTTCCCCGGATTTGCCAGGTGCCAGTCGAATTGCATTGGGATCGTCGTGTTCCATCTCCGGGAACTTCTCCATCATCGCCTTGTGCTCCATGACCTTGTCCTCTTGATCGAGGACGAATTCGTGATCCAGTTCACCTGCGTTCTTGATGGCGAAGACAACGGTCTGACCCTTGCGGACCTTGAAGTTGCTCGGGGTGAAAATCATTTGGCCATCGTCGGTCTCTTTCATGGTGACCCGGATTGTCTGGGTGGCTTTGGCCTTTTTGCCAGGCTCACCGACGGCCATTGCATCGGAATGACCGTCTGAGTGTGTACCCGAAGCAAGCGCTGGAGAAGCCAGGGCTGCAAGCATGAGTGCGAAAGTTACAGTTTTCATTTATCCAGTCCTATGGTTGTTGAAAGGCACATCGTCCGGGGAGTGACCTGCATCATCACATCGGGAGTCGTGGAACTGTCCACGGCTTTGCCCGAATCAATGATCCCAGGACGCAATGCGGCTGTGAACCCGCTCGCAAAGAGCGGCGCTGCTGCCATCAGATATGGTATTTGTATGGTGTAATTGGAGTAGGAGCTATGAGCGGCGCGACGAGCAAGTTATACTCGAATGCGCACAATCAGACCCGCAGAACGGGTGGCCCAATTCAGATACTGGGAGGGCGGTGAAGGCCGTGAAGTTCTCGGTAAACGCCGCTTTCGTCTATGAACTCGCGGACGACCGATACGACCGGACCACCGGAGTCATCCTGAAACGTGACAAGTACGAAACCTGCACAGAAGTCATCGTTGCATTCCTGCAAGGCAAGCGTCGAATCTTCGCTGTCTGTGGTGAAGTAGCGAGCACTTTCGTCCGACATGATCGAGGCATCCACCTGATCCATCGTCTGGGATAAACTCGTTTGATGATTGTCCAATGGACCGACGTGCATAGCCATGGCAGGATTTGACAAAGAGTATCCGGCTAGCGACACGATGATCGCCAACCTGATGAGAACCAGCAGTTTTCTGCATATGATTCGATACATCACACTCATGTCCAACATATAGCTCTAAACCGAACCGGCATCAAGCCATTGAATTTACTTTATTTTATTAACGTTTTGTTAGCATTTGGGAGCTTCCCAGGCCATCAAAACGAGTTCTATGAAACGGACATGATCACAGAAAACTGTCCTTTCTGTGGCACCCTCAAAAGCCAAGAGACAAAAACGCCGAAGTTAGCACTGTTTTGAGCCTGACCTTGGATCGCTATTTTTTGGATATGGAATTAGAGCCGTGTTTAACCTTAAACACCTGTCCCCGAAGAGGCACTGCATGTACTTGAAGTTATGTACGGTATTGATATCCATGATCACTCTTGCAATTTTCGCCGCTCGGGCCACGGATCATGTTCAAGAGACTGAAAACACAGTCGTCGCGCGGCAATTGGACATGAAATCGATGGCCGAGGCAGCGAAGCTGATCGACGGTATGTTCAAAGGCAGCCGTTCATACGATTCCGGGTTGTTCAAAGCAGCCGCAGAAACGATATATGAGATGTCTGGCAGTGCCTTGGTAGCCCACTTCGGAGGCAATCCCGTCATTGCCGGTTCAGGGGCCAGCTCGACCATCATGACCGAGCACGCAGAGTTCGCCGCATTGGCGAATGACCTTGGTGTGTATGCGAATTCCCTCGCTTCTGCTGCTGAGAGCCATCCTGATGCGTTGACCCCGGACATGCGGATGAGAGCGGGAGACGTTATAGGCCTCGGACCATTCGGCAAGAAAGTTGACCCCACCACAGAAATTTCGTCAATGCCCGCCGAACACGCCTTTCACATGATGCTTCAAACCTGCACTTCCTGCCACGCAAGATTTCGCTTGAAAACCAACTGACACCTTCTAGACGAGGTGAGGGTGCCAATTTTGGACAGCACCTGTGAGCCTATTTCCAGCATCGGTTTGTTTGATACAGGGTGTGTGTTTGATGCGGTCATCGCGAGCACTGATGGATTTTCAAAGCGGATCAATCGAGAATTACGGCAACACGTTGAAGCGACTTCTGGAGGCCATAATCCACTGTATCGTGGCTGCATGGTGAACCCGAATTTGATTGCCATAAGCGCACGGAATGGGCCCTGCTGGCAGGGCTCACCGCTGCACTGGGTGGGCTAGACAGGCTGACCCTCACCATCCGTTTCGAATCTCTCAGCACCCTAAATACGTTTCGCCGGACCTACTCAGGACTGATGCGCGCCCATCCCGGGCGCTCGAACAGGAAGCGCCCGAAACCGGTCAAGCCGATAACGAAATAGAGTATGATCGGAGTTGTCAGGGCTACCACGAAGACCGCTAAGCTGAGCGGTCCGGTCTGCGTGATCAGCCCGGTATTCATCGCTATCTCGCGAAAAATCGACATGGGAATAGTGAAAGCAAGATAGATGACAAGCGAATGTGCACCGATCCATCGCAGCCAGCCAGTACACGGCCGATCCATCAAAACCACACTGAAGGTGCAAATTGCCACCGGGCCTGCAACACCAAGCAGGAAATGCAGCGGTGGAAACGCAGCAAACCCCATGCGCGTTTCGTCCGGAAGCAGTTCGAAACTCGGTAGAAACACCAAAAGTCCGTTAACGACGAACCAGACAGCCAGCGCAGCAATTGCTTTCTTTTGGTTTTCGGCCACCCAGCCCGCCACCCGGAAAATCTGGGGAGCGAACGCATAGCCGATGTAGAAAAACACGAAATAGGCGGAAAATTGCGTCACAATGTAACTTGACACGTTGATAGGAGCGATCTGCAAACCCGTCGCAACAGCAATCACAAGCCAGTGCGGAATCCGGAATTGCCACAGCAGCTTTGCGGCTATGGCAAACAAGCCGAGCATGTAGACAAACCACAGCACGCCATAGGGCTGGACAATGGCGCGGGCAAGATCCGCCACCATGGCGATCGGATCGCGAGCGAAAATGCCGACCTTCAAAGCAATCATGATGAAAGCCCACACAACATAGAAATACATGTAATGCGCAAAGCGCCGATCAGCATATCGCCGCCAGGGGCGAGCGATCACCGTCGAAAGAAACAGGCCGGAAATGAGGAAGAATTCCGGCATGCGAAAGGGTGTCGCGAACGCAATCAGGTAATGAAGGAACCCAACACTGCCGGTATGCCTACCGGTGTTGTAAACCGCATACATCATCACGACCAAGATGATCGACACGCCCTTCGCAATATCCACCCAAGCCATACGCTTCGAATGGTTCATTTCGGCTCCAAAGCGTAGCGCGCATTCATCTCGTCATGGCGATTGCGGATTTCGTCCGGCCAAGTGCTCTTGAGATAAGAAAGCACGGCGATGATTTCTGCATCGGTGAGCACATCTTCATAGATTGGCATTGCTGAATTGTAATTCTTCAAATTTGCGGCGGCTACAATTCCGTACTTTGTAATGTCGAAGAGTATTTCATCTGGATGATGCCAAGTGTGGCCGGTCTCGTCATGGGGCGGCGCCGGCATCAGGCCATCAGGCCCCGGCGAACGCCAATCCTCGACTTCTCCCTCCAGGTTCACACCATGGCAGGTCGCGCAATTTTCGGCATAAAGGGTTTTCCCCACCGCCAAAACGCGCCGGTCATCTGGTTTAAGAAGCCCTGTTCCTGCATCATCCTGTTGTGCCATCACAACAATTGCGGCGACGCCAAGCCCCGCGATTGAGGCAAAAGCCGTGACATACAACGTTTTTTTTCGCATGGCCGTCTCACACTACGATCAGCCGGGAGCCCGAAGGCACGCGGTTATAAAGGTCAATAATGTCCTGGTTCATCAGCCGGACGCAGCCGCTCGAGACCGCCTTTCCAATTGTCCAATACTCGGGCGAGCCATGGATGCGGTAGAGCGTGTCTTCGCCATTCTGGAAGATGTAGAGAGCGCGCGCACCCAGCGGATTGTCGAGACCCGGCGGCATGCCGCCATTGTCCGCGCTCCATTGTTCCAGTTCTGGTTGCCGCGCGATCATCTCCGCAGGCGGCGTCCATTTTGGCCAGGTCTGCTTCCATTGTATGCGGCCTTCGCCCGACCATTCAAAGCCTTGCCGGCCAAGGCCAACCCCATAGCGCATAGCCTTGCCGCCTTCCTGGACAAGATGAAGGTAGAACGTGTTTGTGTTGACCACGACAGTCCCGACTGGGTGCGGGCCGACGTAATCGACCTGTCTACGCCAAAATTTTTCCGGTACTTTTGTCAGGTCTACCGCTGGAATGGGAAACCTTTCACCCGGCATCGGTCCGTACATGGCAAGATAGGCAGGCGGTGGCCCTTGCGGCTCTGGCGTCGTCTGCAGTGTTTCAGTTGTCGAACATCCTTGTAAGGTTAAAGCCGACAGACTTCCCACCCCCGTAATGAATTGGCGCCGGTTCATTGTTTGCCAACCTCGAAGTAGACCGCAGGTTCTTCACCGGATCGACCGGTGAATGCATATACCGTGTAGTTTGCCTCTGGGTCATCGCCCATGCCGAGTGACCCCATCGGCATGCCCGGGGTCGAAACTCCCCGGATATCGGGTCGTTCGGTCATCAGCTTTTCGACCGCCTGGATGGGCACGTGACCTTCAAGCACGTATTTGGTTTCGCCGCCGATCATCGCAGTATGGCAGGCCTCAAGTCCGCCGGGCACGCCGGCTCGCGTCTTGATCGCCGTCAGGTCCTCGACGTCTGTAGTCTCGACGTAGTAGCCAGCCTGTTCCATGGCTTCAACCCAGGCTTGGCAGCACCCGCACCATGGCGTCTTGAACACCATGATCTGGCTGTCAGTATCGGGTGTTTCGGCGAGTGCAACCGTGGCCGTTATGGAAAGCCCAATGGCAAACACGCCGGCTAATGATGTGAGAATTTTGGCCATTTCAGATGTCTTTCGTATTCTTGAGGTGATGATCATGGCTATCGTTGCTGACGGATCTGGGCACCAAGCAGTAATCACCCGGGTATAGTTCCAAACGAGCAAGGGCCGCAGCAATGCCGAAAGGATCAGTCCGGCAACCGCGACCATGGACAACCAGCTTGTGAATATTATCCACTCACCGGGGTGCCCGAACCGGCTTTGCCGACGCCGCATGTTTTGATCTGGGGGACGCTGGAGGCGCCGGAACATGGTGACGGTTCGCGTGCTTGCTGATGCATCACAAAACCACCACCCGTGCACCGACAGGCACCCTTTCATACAGATCTTCGACATGCGCGTTGATCATGCGAATACAGCCGTTGGAGACTGAGCGCCCTATCGACGACGGCTGTGTCGTGCCGTGGATGCGGTAGTAGGTGTCGCGCCCGTTCTTGTAGAGATAAAGCGCACGCGATCCGAGCGGATTGCCTGGACCGCCGGGGACACCTTTGGCATATTTGGCGTACTTGCCGGGTTGGCGCCGGATCATGTTCTTTGTCGGCGTCCAGCTCGGCCATTTTGCTTTGCGGGCTATGTTGGCAGTCCCTTTGAAAGTAAGACCCGCCTTGCCCACGCCCACGCCGTAGCGGCGCGCCATTCCATTGCTCAACTGCAAATAGAGAAAGTGGTTGCGGGGGTCGACAATAACCGTACCGGGCGAATATCCCGAGAACGCCACTGATTGTGGCTCGAACTTCGGATCCAGCTTGAATGGTTTTACATGCGCATGAGTCTGCGATGCCGGCATTAATGCCAAAGCAGCAAAGCCCAACATGAATTTTCGTTTGGAGATCATGATTACCTCGAGATTGATCAATTTCCGGAAGCGCCCGTTGGCGCAGCTATCCGTGATCAGGACACGATGGGGGGTCTCATGAGGTGGACTTCGACCGAAGACGTGGGCAAAACCGGATATGTGCTCACTTTCACCGGGCCTGTCCGCCGGAGATCTGAAACCACATGGGGCGCAAGGTAATGGCAGTCCATGCCACAAGTCATGTGCCCATGGCCCATCATGCTGTCGGTCTTGTCGCAGCAGTTCATCATGACGGCCTCGGGTAGGCTTTGCATGGTCATCATTTGGCCAACTGCATCTGCAGTTTGCGCACCCTGCGTCGAGGCCACGAGTGCACCGTTTGTAAACAGCAAGAAAACGATTGCGATGATGATACTGCGCATAACTTTACAATTACCCGGAAAGGCTAAATTTTTCCATAAAAAACCGGCCATCACACAACTGTGAACCAGGTGTTCATGCCTGTCGCCACATTTTCAAGCATGTGGCAATGGTAGTGCCATTTTCCCGGATTGTCTGCGACAAAGGCTATTTCCGTCGTCTGTTCGGGCCCGATCAGGAAGGTGTTGCGCCACGGCTTGCTTTCGTCTGAACCGAATATGGATTGCCGGACTTGCGGAACCCGGCAACCAACCTGATGGTCTTTATGTCGATCGTACATTTGGCGCTGATAGCGGTTCCACCGGCCGGAAGGTCAAGCCAGCAAATTCGAAATTACTCCACCCGGAATGCGGATACGGGTCCCCAAAGGAAACAAAAGGCCAGCTGCATTCGTTCCAAACTCCTATTCGCTTCGTTCTTGTTGGCCACGTCATGCAGAATGAGACAATCAACGGAGACCCCTTCATCAGACGGACTGCGAGATAGTAGGTAAACTGCGAGCCAACGGCTCAAGCGGAAGAGTTGATCCACTGCATGCGGGTGTCCTCAGCGGTTTCATGCGGAGTTCCCTCCAAAGGAACCAGTATCGAGACGCACAACCCACCCTCCTGCCGATTGGCCAGCCAGATGTCGCCGCCATGGGCCGTGATGATTGTACGTGCAATTGACAGACCAAGCCCGTGCCCACCGGTTTCCAATGATCTCGATTCTTCGAGCCTGAAAAACGGATCGAAAACCCGTTCAAACTCGGTTTCCGGGATGCCCGGTCCGTCATCTTCGACCGTAATCATGAGATGGCCGTCACGAACTGAATATGCCACGTGTGCGGCTCCACTGTAACGCACGGCGTTTTCGATCACGTTGCGAAGCGCTCGGCGCATTGCGGTCGGGCGGATGCGAACACTTATTGGCGGGCCGCTATCCAGGAGGAAGGGAACTGGGGAGCCCGTTCTCAGGTCTTCGAGCAGGGCGCCAATGTCGACAGATTGAGAGGCCTCGGATGCGGACATCCCGCGCGCGAAGGTCAGCGTTTCCTCGACCATGGTCTGCATTTCCTCGACCGAGGTCACCAGACTGCTTCGTGTTTCCTCGTCGTCGACCATCTCGGCACGAACACGAATTGCCGTAAGCGGAGACCTGAGATCGTGTCCCAACGAAGCCAGCAACCGTGTTCGGTCGGCCACAAACCGGGTCAGGCGATCCTGCATTCTGTTGAAGGTCGAGGTAAGCTCCCGGACTTCGCTCGGGCCCACGGCGGGCAATTCAGAAATCTCTTCGCCCCGTCCCAGCCTGTCCACCGCGCCGACCAGCCGCCTCAACGGACCGGTAAAGCGTGTCATGAGAAACCAGAAAACAGCGATCAGGATAATCGTCGCGGTCAGAATAAATGTCAGTATGGAGTAAAACGGCCACTGGAAGGGCGGGCGCTCGAACCGTGTGCCGACATTGAGCCAACGTCCGTCAGAAAGCGCGATAGACAGGTTCATTTCAAGCGCAAAGACCGCGCCATGCATCATTTTCCGATGCATCTCAGCCATTTCAGCTGAAAGGTGCGGCATTGGCAGGATTTGGCCCTCGATTGCATGCAATTCGACACGGATGTCACCGCTGTAACTGCCACCCAGAAGCGCACGCACTCGGGATTCGATCAGACCACCATCCGAGCCGTCTGAATTTCCGGCTGTCGCTTCACCCGACAGGTCAAATCGGACCAGCGGAGAATTGGCCGCGCGCAGGATCGAGTCCTGGAGATTGTCCGGCGCCTCTTCAATCAGTCTGGCCACGTTCGCGGCACGGCCTGCGGCTTCGAAGCCAAGCGCAGCCCGAACCGCAAGGCTCCTCTCGTCGACAAACAACCACAGGCTCACGACTTGTGCGACGACAAGCGCGGCGACAACAAGAAGAACGAGTTGAGCCCTGAGGCTTGTCAACGGCCCCCAACTCAACCCAACACCTCCACGTCCGCCGACAGGCAATAGCCGCCGTTTCTGACGGTCGCAATGATCTTTGGCTGAAGAATGTCGGGTTCGATCTTGCGCCTGAGGCGGCTGATCTGGTTATCGATGGTGCGGTCCAACGGCCCGGATGAACGGCCAGCCGTAAGGTCCAGAAGCTGCTCACGGCTCAGTACCACACGCGCGCGCTCCAACAGGACGATCAGCAGCTTGAAGTCTGCGCTCGTCAAGCGCGTTTCGTTTCCAGATACGTCCACCAGCGTCCGACTATCGGAATCAAGCACGAGGTGGGCAAAACGAAGCCGCTTTCCCGCGAACCCGCCCGCGAGCTTTTCGTCGCGTTCCGAACGCCGAAGAACCGCCTTGATACGCGCCAGTAGTTCTCGCGGATTGAACGGTTTGGCAAGATAGTCATCGGCTCCGATCTCGAGCCCGACGATCCGGTCCGTGTCATCGCCTAGCGCTGTCAACATGATGATTGGCAACGCGCGCTCGGCGGACAGCCGCTGGCACAGGGAAAGGCCGCTTTCGCCGGGCATCATGACATCCAGCACCATCAAGTCATAATTGCCGATGGCAAGTTTTGCTTCGGCATCATGTGCATCCCTGGCAGTGCCGGCGCGCATGCCGTTCTTCTCAAGAAAGCGCTTTACGCTTTCACGGATTTCCTTGTGATCGTCGACGACGAGAATGTGCGGAGCATCGGACATGAGCTCTTCTATCGAAAACCGACACAATGCGTCAGTGATTGTTTTGTCACCGAATGTAACAGAACCCGCATCCTGCGACATGCCGGTACAAACCGGTGGATGCAATCCATTCAGATTGGGTTCTTTATGCCCATATACTGAATGTGCAACCAACCAGGAGATTGTAAGATGTACAAGTTCACGACCATCGCAACAGCGCTGCTCATTTCGGCCGCTTTGCCGAATCTCGCGTTCGCCGATTCCGATCACGGCCATGGCCAACGGCAAGCAACGTCGAATTCCGGTTCCTCGCCCATGGCGGGTGGCAACGCCAACATGATGCAAGGAATGATGAACGGCGACATGGGATCCATGATGCGCATGATGAAGATGATGCACGGTGGACAATCGGGCATGATGGGCATGGATGGCGAAACCGGCGGCATGGGCGCGGGAATGATGGGCATGGGCGGATCGATGATGGGTGACACCGACCATATGCAACGCTTGTTCGACGCCAATGACGACGGAACAGTCTCGCCCGAGGAACTTCGCACTGGTCTGCTTGACGAGCTGAAAACCTACGACGCGGACGGCAATGGAATGCTGTCGCTCGCCGAATTCGAAACGCTTCACGCCGCCCATGTCAGGGAACAGACGGTCGACCGCTTTCAAGCCTTCGACGCGGATGGAGACGGACAAGTCACCTCCGAAGAATTTGCCGCGCCAGCGGACAGGATCACGCGGATGATGATGCGTTCGGGGAATATGCTTGGTCAGAATGGCGGCATGATGGACGGCGAGCAGCCCGGGAGCATGATGCAGAACGAAACAAAAGAGGGCAATTGAGCGTTATGCCGATTGGATGAACCAGTGGCGGAGGCAACGCCTTCGCCACTACATAGCAAGGGATTGAATGAATGATGAACGGTTATGGCATGGGATTTGGCGGGCTTTGGATGATTCTAATCCTGGTCCTTGTCGGCCTCGCGATTGCCGCGCTGATCAAGTATCTAAGGAAATGAAGGCTGCGTGAAAGGATCACAATCAGATGAGCTACACTATAGACAGAATGTTTTCAGGGGCTGATATCGACGATATCGACGCCCGCACGCGTGCTGCCTTGGCTGCAGCCGGCTTCGGGGTCCTGACCGAAATCGACGTCAAGGCGACAATGAAGAAGAAAATTGACAAGGACCTGCCTGGATATCGCATCCTTGGCGCCTGTAATCCGAACATGGCCTGGCAGGCCATCGGCATGGAGCCGAAGGTCGGGGCCATGCTTCCGTGCAACGTGATTGTGCGGGAGACGGACGAAGGTGTGGAAGTGTCGGCGGTCGATCCGGTGGTCTCGATGACCGGAATCAACAATCAGGAGCTCGGCGAAGTCGCCGGCCAAGTCCGGAAGATGCTTCAGGACGTCGTATCAGCGATTTAGCCCTTCATGCTGGAGTCCGCGAGACAAAACCGGAGACATTCTACATGCAAGCGTGACTAAAACGTTTGGCCACGCTTGCATGTCTCGCACCGACCTGAGAAGCGAGAGGCTGAGCCCGCCCGTCAAGAACTCCGAGCGGCCTGACAATTTTATGGTTGGCGACCAACGTGTTTTCACACTTTCAGGCTGGCCTCGAACTGCACTCTTGGTACGTCAGTCGATTTCGCAAAGGTTCGAAGCCGCCACGTACCCATCCAAGAATTCCAAATTTTCGTTAACCACGCAGATCAACAAATCTGCTACACTATAAACATGAAACGCCACATCGCACTCTCAACGGCGACGGCGGCACCAACTCTCCGATCCACAAGGGACAGAGATGAGTTTGTTTCAAAAGCTACTCAAATTTTTGATTCTGCCCACATTGGCAGTGTCTATGACAGCTTGCGTATCGACGGTTCTTGACGTCGACAACAAGGCAAATCAGCCAATTGCGGCGAGCCTCGTCAGCGATATGAACAAACGCAAGATGACCCCGGCTGATCCCATACTGGTCCGGATCTTCAAGGATGAGAGCGAGCTCGAGATCTGGAAACGTGACCGTACTGGACGTTATGCGCTTTTAAAGACCTTTCCCATGTGTCGCTGGTCCGGCAAGCTCGGCCCAAAGACCAAAGAAGGGGATCGGCAAGCTCCCGAAGGGTTTTACCATGTCTCCGCCGGCATGCTGAATCCCAACTCGCAATATTATCTCTCTTTCAATCTCGGCTACCCAAACAAGCTGGAAAGCGCACTCGGCTACACCGGCGACGCCTTGATGGTTCATGGCGCCTGTACATCGGCAGGATGCTACGCGCTCACGGACGCTGGCGTCGCGCAAATCTATGCGATCGCGCGTGAAGCTATCAGGGGCGGACAGACTTCCTTTCAGGTGCAGGCTTTTCCATTCCGGATGACGCCCGAAAACATGGCGCGAAATCGAAATGACCCGAATTTCGACTTTTGGAAAAACCTGAAACAGGGCTATGACATTTTGGAGGTCACAGGCCGGCAACCTCAGGTGTCCTATTGCGGCAGACGGTATGTCTTCGACGCGACCTTTGAGGGTGGCAATCCTCGCAACCCGCTGGCTTCATGTCCACCACTGCTGAGCGCGGAAGACGATGTCGTAGCTGCTCGGCGCGTTTCAGATGAACGCAAGATGGAAGCGATACTTGCTTCCGGGACGGTTACATCGGCCCATGCATATTCGGATGGCGGCATGCATCCAAGCTTCCGAAAGCTTCTCAAAAGCCGCGGCGCAGAGGTGCTTGCCCAGACAGCATCATTGAAAAACGTGCCGGTCAGTCGACCGGATGCTGCGCTGGCGGATCCCCACACGCCCGGAGAATGACATTCTCAGCGCGGGATACCGCATTAACGTGAGACCCGGTTCAGTGCCGTCGACCCAGGGCCATCCATGAACGTTATTGGTAGTTTGCTGCAGATCACG
>TARA_R110002012_G_scaffold4681_2_pt1 | contig 25018 bp, 21 predicted proteins | sample TARA_R110002012 | Tara Oceans TARA_R110002012 (sample SAMEA4396515) | marine metagenome | biome: Westerlies Biome; feature: [DCM] deep chlorophyll maximum layer (ENVO:01000326); material: water (ENVO:00002006), including particulate matter (ENVO:01000060) such as... | depth 40 m | reverse complement strand
TGTAAGTTTCCCACCAATCAACAAAACGTAAAAACATTTGCCATACTAAAGGATTGTACATAGGAATACCATTTTGTAAAAAATTTAGTTCTTTACCATTAAGATAATCTTCGCACATTTCATGTACTTGAGTACCTTCTTCACCTGCTTTTTTTACAATCCAATCAGCACTGTATCCTACTTTTTTTAACCAATCTTGGAAGTGTTTACCTTTAGGGTAACAGCTTAAGACATAAGTAATTGATGGATAATATTCACCATTTCTTTGATAATACCTTGAATCAGGTAATGTAATCTGTTTAGCATCTTCTGAAATTTCTAAAATCCTATTATAGGACTTTTTAATTGTTTTTTTACTCATACTAAGGATAATTTTTTTTCCATTAAGGCGTATTCTGTTAGAGGAATGGATTTTTGTATTAGGTTAGTAAAATGGGTGAATCCCATTTCGCTAGGGTCTTTCCCTTCAAGTTCAACTAGATGAACTTCCTTGCCTTCATTAATAAATTTTTCTGCAAATTTTAAAGATTTTTTTAATGCGTCATTATCTAGTGCTATATATATTTTTTCAACTGTTGATGTTACAATTCGTTTCATTAGGTTTTGTTGTATATTGTTGCCTAATAACGGTATTGAGTTTCTTTTAATGGCTATGGCGTCAAATGGTCCTTCGCACAGTATTAACGGTAATTTCCAATTTATAAATAATTCAAATGGAATGACATCACGTGAGGTTTCGGGATTGCGATATTTAATGTATGGTTCTTTTTCAAATGATCTGCCTGTAAAATAATTTAAATTTCCTTGTTCGTCATAAGAAGGTATTATAACCATTTTTGAGTATCTTCCTGATGTACAATATCCTATATTATATTTTTCAATATCATCTTTTGTGATACCTCTACTTCTTAAATAATAAGCAGCTTGTCTACCTTCAATATCTGATGGAGTTATATCTTTAAATGATTTATATTCTTCAGGGAGTTTTAAAACCGTAGAATTTACTACAGTTTTACGTTCTTTTTCATTTCCTATTAATTTATATAATTCTGTAAATTTTTCAGGAGATGCTTTAACTTGTTTAAATAGGGATGAAATTCTAGTTCCTTTTTTATTACAAACCCAACAATGCCAAGGATTATATCCTTTTTTATTTTCCGAAAAGTTAATTTCTAATTTAGATTTATGGTGGTTGCAATACGGACAACTATGGGCTTGGTTACCTCTAGCTGTTCGTTTACCTGTTCCTATAACAGAATTTACTAAACTTACTAATAGTTCATTAATCATGAGGTATAATATACGAAACTAAATTTAGCTATCAACGGTTAGTTGAAATCTTTAGTATAAAACTTTCCTAAAATATTATCATTAAAAAATTCTTCGGAATTTTCTAAAACTTGATAAATCATCTGATATTTTACTTCATAATAAGTAAGTAATTTTTTAGATGTAGCAAATGTTAGAATTTGTCGTTCAAAATTTTCTTTAGGTTCTGTTTTATATAATTCATTTAAATATTTATTTGAACCCCAATAATTTTTCCAATTTGATTCTTTTACAACTAGTTTATAAGATGGTCTACGACCTACTACTCCAGCATATTCTGCTATTTCTTTTTTACCTAATTTTACTTTAGAAGTATTTTGTAGTATTTTTCTACCTATATAAGATTTTTTAGTAGGTGTGTGGATTATTCTATATACAAAACCATGGGTTAATTCTGGGAAGTCAGAAAATTCTAATATTTCTTTTTGTTGGTATTTCCAATTTATCATACGTCAAAATTTACAATAACTGTTGTATCTGTAAATTGAGATACAGGTAAAGGAAATGATAATTTTCCTACAGCTACTAATTGTTGTGATTCATTATATAATCCTACACAAGTAATATATGGCTCAAAAAATGAACCGGTTACAAATGGATAATATTGTTCACTACTATTACCAGGAATAGATTGAGTTAATAGAGAAGGATTAAGTGAGTATCCTAATTCATTTTCTAATATAACACATTTATATTGTTGTTCATAAATAGTTAGTGAGGAAGAAAATGCTATGGTTGTATCACCTAACAATGTTGGATTCGTGTTAATTGAATTACCTATATTAGTAGAACGGGCATCTCTAGTAAGTATAACCATACCGTGAGAGTAAAATATTTGACCAATTACTACATTTTGTGATCCAGATATAATATTTCCTTCACCATCATCCTTTAAAGTTATTCCGGTAGGATAATCTGGTGTTGATGTTGTAAATATAAAAGTTCCGGGTATTACTTTTTCTCCATACAGTTTAGTTGGTATAGATATTGAAGTTATTTGTGATACAGGAGTGTTTTGTTCACTTCCAGTATCCCAATATCTTTCTTGAAGTAAAGAAGATTGAAGGTAATTATCATATAAAGGTGATTCTATACTACCAATAGATCTACCATCTTCTTCTGTAACTCCTGGAAGTATACTACCTGTGTTTACAAAATCACCTTTACTTGAAGATATGTAGTTTGTATAATATAATTGTTTTGCACTATTCCATATTGAGTTTACAGAGGAAGAGTATTCAAACCCAGTTTGAGTATTAAGTGATGATGTATAATTTACATTGTTACCAGAGTAAATATTAATACCATTTTCAGACCCTGTAATTTCATTACCTGTAAAAGTAAATCCTTTATCTGCTGTAAATGGAGTTATTGTAACATCCTTTGTTGTGAATTGTTTCCAAGCGCTCATTCATTAGAAGTCTAACTTGATCCTTACAAGTAATTCCTTAGTAAAATCTTTTAACAAAGGTCTTGAAAGTTTAGCAACTGCTACTAATTCCTGATCATTGTTATATAAACCTACTGTAGTAATGTATACTTGGGGGTCATTAATAAAAGAATTATATAATACAGCTCCATCTGAACCTGAGATAAATGATGGGTTTGTTGAATAATTTGAATTTTGACTTCTAGCTCTACAAAATATAAAATCTGATGAGAGATTTTCTTGGGAATTTAAAGTAAATCCTGGGGATGGTGATATAGCTGAAGCGTCATCCATAGCTTCAAACATTAATTTAGGATTATTTTCTTGGCTATTTGATGTTCTGTCTGTTTGTAAATTAATACCTGAATCTGCTACTGTACCATCTAATGCTTCACCACTTAATAATATTACTCCAATATCTGGTAGTAAAAACCCATAAGATCCTGAATTTACTGTCCACCCTTGTGGTTGAGTAACAGAAGTATAAACATTACCTGCTGATCCTGTTACTATATTATAAACTCTACCAGCTTCTGAAAATACTGCTGCTCCTCCTAATTTACTATCATCTGTAAGATATATATTATTTCCAACACCATCAGAAAGTGCTAAAGTCCATACTCCTGGTAGGATTTCTTCTTTATATCCTGCTCTTTCAATAGGTAAAGCATAAAAATATGATGATGATTGATTTCCAAATACAAACGAAGTTTCTTCATCTCCTAAAATTAAATTTCTATATTGCCCGTAATTTGTTCTTGTTGGAGATAAGCCATCAACATTAGGATTGTATAATAAACTACCACTACCATCAGCATCACAATAAGCTATTGCAAATTGTACAGAACCTGTGGCTTCTTCAGAACCATAAACGCTATAATAGAATTGCCCAGTGGCACTTGCTGCTTGTACTGATGATGTAAACATCGTTGTTAGTGTAGGTTGATTATTTTCCCATACTGTACTGGTTACATTTTCAGTACTAATAATCATATCTTGAGGTTCTATTGGATAGAACGCTGTTATTTGATTATCATTTGTTATTTGAACTGCCATATTTTTTTATTTTTATGTTCTAGTGATTTGGACTGGAATTTGAACTCTTGCTCCTGAATCCATTCCTATAATAGTTAAAGTACTAAATAAAGTACTAGTTGAATTACCTCCTTGACCAAACAAAGTAGCAATACCTGTTGCTGTTAAAGTACAAGACATTCCTATTACTGTTCTAGATACATTAGTACCATTTGTGGTCATTGAATTATCATTTAATTTATTTGCAGATAAAGATGTAATACCATCTCCCTGAACTACTGAAAATTGTCTTACATCACTAACAGTAAACATATACCCAGATGCTTCATTTACTGCATTGTTACCTAAATAATTTGCAGTTTGTGGCGTAATAGTAGTAGTATTTGTTTGTTTTAATTTTACTGCTGAGAAACCACCAGCTGAAACTACTGGCATTGTTGCTGTGTCTCTTGGTAAAGTTACTAACTTATACTTCATCATTTGAGTTTCATCAGGAAATGCTTCTAATAATGGCATATTTTGAATAGCTTCACCATAAAAAGCAGAACCCGAAGGGTTTGTTGGATTATATAGTGTATAATCTATTTCATCATCTGATAATGCGAAAGACCTTATGTTAAAAGAACCATCACCTCTTGCTAAAAGTTCTCTTCCTTTTGTTGTTAAGATAGCATCTACTGTTACTACCTGATTGTTTAAATATCCCATTTGCTATGTTATTTTAATTATAAATATACGTTTTTTTTGTTTTTACTCCAAGTTATATTATTCAGTTGGAGCTCTTCTTGTGTCATTGTCTTCATCTGCTCTAAAAGCATTTTTAGCTCTTAATTGATTTATTAAAGTTTGAACATTTCTTTTTTGGATAGGTGTAAAATCCCCAGGTATTAAATATCCTGATGGGCCAAATGTTCTAGCACCCTCTGATCCTGTTGGGTTAGATTGGAATATTATAACTCTATCAGAAGCATTAACTCTTCTTCTTATAGTAAAGTTAAATACTTTATTATCTTCTATATCAAAATTCATTGGGTTTGGAGAAACATAAATTCTATCGAAAATAGATGCTGAATTTATAGTTTGGATAAAAGAAAAACCAGGACAAACATAACCATGGAGATCATCAGGTGAATGAGGAACATCTACTACTGTAAAATCTTGTTCATTTATAAATGCTTTACCTTGAGAATTAGCAGATGATGAATATGCAATTCTAATTTCATCTCCCTTTTCAATTAAAAAAGGTAGAGAATAGTCTTGGTAGTTTGCTATTTGTGGGAAATAACCCTTAGTTAATGGGTTTGCGGATGAATAAGAGCCAATTGAACTTGTAGCATTTGCTGATTCTCCTACATCCCATGTAAAAAATATTGAGTCTTGCTTTATTCGTTTAGCACCAATAGGCCATCCTAATTGATTGATAGTTGGAGTTACTATGTTAATATTAGTTGCAAATTGTCCTTTTTGTAAACATTTATTTATAGAGTGAATAGCACCTAACCCAGGACCTGATATCCACTGATAAGTAGACCCGAAAGAAGGAATTGCTTCAGCTGATGCTGTAATTGTTACTCCTCCCCCAAGCAGCCTTAAATATCCACCTTGATAATTTGGAGAATTTACATCTGAATCTTCACTTGCTGATAAGAAAAAATCATAACCTGCAGCTTGTGAAAGTCCCCAACCACCACTTCCTGGTGCTTTTTGTAAGGTTAAATCTATAAAATTACTAGATGTTGCTTTTCCATATGTACCTGAGCCTGTAGATTTATACATTCCAAAAATACTCCCGGTGTTAAAAGCCATAAATTTAGCATATGATGTTTGGTTGGGTTCATTAGATAATAAAGCATTATATTCTAAAGCACCTTGATATATTGTATTATCCCCAACAGCTAATGAACCATAATTAATAGTTGAAAGTGATCCTGATAGTCCTTTTACTTTTCCCACATTATAACTAACGTCAGATTTTCTATCTACTTCAAATGTACTTCTTACTTCTGTTATTTGATTATCAGATCCATCAATATTAATTACTACTGGTGTTGTTGGGGCTTTTTCACCTCTAATATCATCTAAAGGTGATTCAATTAATTGATCTATATTAAATGTTGTAGAATCCCATAACTCATAAGTTTCTTTTGAAGATCTATAATGAGCAAAATAAATTGGATGTTTTGAAATTGTAGAAAATGCTACTCCTTCAGAAGGCATCTGTTGGGGGCTTGAATCTCCTAACCATGCTGGTGATGTGTATGTTGTAAAAACTGTAGATTTATTGTGAACTAATATACCATTTGCATAGTAATTACTATTAAGGTTTACATCTATTATATTATATACTTTATAATCTCCTTTAATTTTGTTTATTATTGTTATTGTTGATAAACCTTCATTTACAGTTTTACAAATATCCAAAGGTTTTAATTCAGAAGCATTTACAAGTCCTTTATCTTTAACATAAAATGGATGTTCTTCTGTTGTTTGAATAATATTACCATCATCAAATACTATTTCTATTAAAGATGAAACTAATTTTGAATCAATACTTCCTACAACCCCTTCTTCTTGTTTATTATTATCAGGGTTGTATGTTAATATAGAATCTCCAGGTTTAAAATCTTCAACATTTTTAATATTATTTTTTGTTGTAGATATTTTAGTACCTTCTACAAAACAAACAGTAACTATTGTAAATTCTTCATTTGATTTTGAAAATTGACTACCTGTTATGTGGCCATTTAAATAAGTTATTTGAGTTAGTGGTGGAGTGTAAGTATTATAATCTGCACTTTGTAATTTACTTCCTAAATATCTTGGTACTATTGATGATTTTTGAGTATAAAAACTATCTGGTATTCTTGCTTTTAATGCTGATTGAGATATTATGGGTTCAATGTTTGATGGAATTGGACCATTATCATATTCTACAACTTGTACATAAGTATTTTTTACACTTTCAGTAGCATTATTTATTAAAGGATAATATGCTGAGTTTTCAAATTCTAAGTTATTTGAAGGTAATTGAGGGTTAAAACTAACATACTCTGACTCTTGAGGTCCACTTGGTTTGTATTGTAAAATTGGGAAACTACTGTTAACTGAACCACTTAAATATCTACTACTTTGTGGGTTATAATTAAATACTGTCCATCCTGGATTTGTTGCATCCTGTAAAAAGGAAATACCTTTTAAATCAGTTAAATCTTGAACAAAGACATTACCTGCTTTTCCATAAGAATCTATAGGAGCTGGTGTACCTATATAATTAGGAAGGTTTAATTCAAATGATGGTTCATTTGCAAAAGTAGATAAATTATTATTAATTACTCCTGTATCTGGATCTTGAGTTTCATTGTTAAATGTTAATTGTTCTGGAAACCAGCCTGATCCATCATACGATGAACCTGTCCATGTGGATCCTATCAATGCTAAACTTGCTGATCCTATTCCATAATTATTAAGAGTTCCATCTTTTTGGATGTCAGCAAATTTAGTTCTTTGTACCCTTTCAGGTGAAAATAAAATTTCACAGTTATGGATTGGATCTGTAAACATATTACCATTATTAAGACTAACATAAGAAGATGGTTGGTTAAGTCTAATTGGTCTACCCCCATTATTCCAAGGTTCTTTAAACCAATATTTAGTTATTCCATATTGTGAATTTGTTGTTATTATAGTTGGGGCATTTGGGTCACCAGTATTGGCTATACCTGTCGTGCTATAATATTTAAGTACTGAGTCATTATTTCCTAACATATTAGAAAATATTTTTTCATAAGGCATATTATTCCAATCAGCGTCGGTAGTACCATAATCATAACCTAAACCTATTGCATAAAATTGATTCATTGAACCCGATGTAGTTGGGAACTTTATATAAGGACCCCACTGGTTTGGAGTTCCCCTATCATTTATTAATGCTGGTATGCCAGAGTATTCTGGAGGAACTTGGTTTATAGGATTTGTATTTGATTCTTGGGGTACTAATGGGTTAGAGGAACTTCCTTTTTTAGCTACTACGTCACCATTGTTTAAATTTTGACTATTCCAACCCAAAAAAGTTCCAAACTTAGTTGAACCAAAACCACCCACATTTGGGATTTTCATTCGACTTGGTAAAATTAACCCCACAACCCACCAAACTTCTGGTTCTTGTTGATCTTGATAATAAAATATAGAACCCGTTCTTTGGGTAAGTGCATTATCTATTTCCCACTGACCCCATAAACTATAAATTTCTTCTAACCCAAGTCCTTCTAGTGTTGGGTTGTAAAATGAAGATGTTGCTTGTAATTCAAAAGTACCTGAAGGGAATGTGGTTTGGAATGGGTCTGTAGTGTTCCATGAACTATTTGAATATACACCAAAACTTGCAGTAACTGTTAAGTTATATGTAGTATTTATTGTATTTGGCTCACTAAAAGGATTTACTAATAAAGATTGAGTTGTTACTGTTATTTCACTTCCACTGAATTCTCCATTATAAAATTCATCTTGTGATTTATGCAATTCATAAACACTACCAGATATAGTTTTATTTTCTACAATGTAAGATTGTGTATTAAATGAATTCCATATACTTGATGAGTATGGGGAAACAGAACCTTGAAAATCATTTGCATTTGGTTGGTTTATGTTATACATAAAGAAAAGCAAATTTTCCAAAGCTACTGGTGCTGGTGTAGGATTATTTGGATCAGTAACATCCATACCTTTAAACCAAAAAGAAATATCTTCTCCTGGTATCATTTCATAATATGATGAACTTGCAATTGTTGTTGTTTGAGGTGATAGTGAAGCTGAAGTTATTATATCAGTACCTATAATTCCTCTCAATGATGATGATACTGCAAATTCAAACCCTTCATTAACTCCTAACGAATTCATTGCCATAGCTTGGTTAAAACCAAACCTTGTTTTTATTGGTTGTTTTAGCCTTATACCCTGTTTTACTGAAACTCCAAAATCAGATCCTTCTATATTCCCATAAGCTGCTAATGCTCCTCCTTGAGAGATAAGATTTATATATTGATCTGGTAAGTTACCAGGAGTTATACCTGAAAAATATGAGAAAAATCCAGATTGAGTAACTTCAACATTATAAGGATTTAAAACTCCTCCCGTTGATCCACCAATATCAACCATTTCAATACTTCCTGTAAGTTCTAAATCTCTATATGAGATTGGACTATTCATTCCTGTGGCTGTGGATTGACCTCCTACTATTGATCCTGTTTCAGGTGTGTATGCTATTATTGTATTTGGGTTAACTGTAATAGGTACACGACGATTGCGTTCCAACATATGTTGTTTAACTATAATACCTGTAGTTACACTAGTACGAGCGGGTACATATGATTTAATTGCTTTAAATAATGAATTATCAAAATATTTAATTAATCTTAAATAATCCCAAACGTCACCTTCTGTATATTTTTTAAAATATTCATTTGCTATATTTCTTAATTTGGGGTAATAATTTTCTTTACCCTCATAAGCAAATCTAGGATCAGCTAATACATCTGATATTACACCATAACCATAAGTTGCTATTATATCATCATTTACTTCATCCTGTGGTGAAAATCCTACTTCTAAACTTGTTATATCTTCAGTATAACTTTTACTAATTAAATAGTTTTGGTCTATACTTCTATATTTAGATAATACATTACCATAATCACTACCATCATCAACTTGGATTTTATTTGAAATTCTATTTCTAATTCCTATTGCTGGTTGATCTAAAAAATATGTTTCTACGTTAGGTTTACTATAAGTGTAAGTAGACGCGGCTTCATACCCAATAAATTCATAACTTGAAGTTAATGAAGAATTTAAAGGATTAATAAAAGATTGGGTAAACACCATAGGTGCTGATCCTGTAATTGCTGGGTGTGATGATGATATAAGTGTTGAAAATGATTCACTTACGGATGCTGTAAATATATATTCTAATTCATTTCCTAAAGGTGCTCTAAAATTAACAATATCAAATGATGATTCTGATCCTGTAATTTTATTACCTTCAATAGATTCGGGATTCATTACAAAATCATTAAATACTTCTTTTGCAATATTATTTGAATAATATCTAAATTCTTGAAAAGATCCTGAAAATATTTTAGCTCCTTCATTTAAGACTTCAAGCATTACATCTGAGCCTGAAACATACCCCCCTACATAAACACCATCATGTTCTGTAGTTCCAAAACGGTTCCAAGATTCATTTATTGAAGGACCTACAGCGGTTGCTAAATCATATTCTACACTATCATAAGTTCCTCCTCCATATCCTGAGTTAAAAGATATATTTGCTGAAGACATACTTACTGATCCTGACCATCCTAATGAATTTCCATCCCAACCATCTACTTGCTTATTAGCTGCAAATAAAGTGTATGTTGTTGGTGTGTCATTAGTACTAGCACTTACATGCTGGTCTCTTTGTAATAAAACACTCCACCACCCTCCATCAAAAAATGGTAATTCAATATCATTTGATATTTGTACCCCTCCATCTGGTTGGGAAGCAGACATATAAAATCTTAATTTTCCATAATTGTAAAAATCACTAAAACTAGATCCAGAATATGATCCTGATGGTTGGTCTTCATAAAATAAACCAATACCCCAATCCATTTGTTGATCATTAGTTCCATTTGATTTTTTAACGGCTAAAGATTGACTGTAAAATTTACCCCCATAACTTGATGATGGGTGTCCTGTAGTTTTAAATCTAAAAGCAAGACCATCAGGTACTATATACTCATCATTATCTATTTTATTACGTTGTAATGGCATCCAAGGTACTTTAACCGATGAACTTGCCATATACTGATTAGCTACCGGGGTATACGCGTAACTAAAACGTTTATACCATAAATCATAATCGTCTGAGTTGTCCTTATTTTTACCTCCAAACTCATTAATTCGAAGTATTGTATTTGGAATACCCCAAATATTAATTAATTGCCTTAAACCACTAATTGTACCTTTTTTCTTAGTAAGATAAGCCATATTGTGGTAAAGACGTTTATATATTTCTTTACTTACTTTATCAATAGCATATGGGAATCCTGGTTCTATTAGTTGTTCTACATAGTTAAGCCATGAATACCCTAAATTCCAGTAATTTATTATTTTACCATTATTTACAGCTACATAGTCTGTAATTAATTCACTCCCTGTTGGTGGAACATAAATCCCATTATCTTCACCTGTTAATCCTATAAAATTATCTTGGTTATCATAATTATTTCCAAAAGTTTCAAATCCTAAACCTTTTATAGCATCAGCAGCTAAATCTAAAGGTAATCCAGATTCGGGGTCATTAGTAGTATTATATCTTTCACTTAATGCTTTAGTATATAACCACACTTCATCAAAAGATTGACCCACCATATTAGAAAATTCTACATATTCATTATTATCTGAATTTTCTGTTATAAAAGATGGTATAGTATAATACAACCAGTTTTGATTATCTTCATCATATAAAGATGCTGATAATACATAACCTCCATAATATTGAGCATTTTCAGCATCACTACCCATCCATGTTAATACTTCTGTACTTCCTGTTGGTAATAGGGAATAGGGATATGATGATCCTGTTTTAGGGTATGCAAAAGATGATGAATTATAATAAAGATAACTTTCATACCCATCAAAATTTGAAACTAAATTTGTAATATTAGTTTGTAGACTTGATAAACTCTGAGATATTTCTATTACATTAGGGTTTGATCCTGTTATTGTTGTAATTGTATCAATGTCAGATTGATATGATTGTATTTGAGATACTTTTTCATAAAAGTTATTAATTCTCTGTTTTGCAGAAGAAAAATTAATAAATTCATCAAATGTATTATATGAATAGTTAGGAGTAATTGTTACTCCCGTTTGATTTAAATAATTTAAAACACTATCTAATGATGATGATGATTCGGTTTTAGTTAAATCATCATAAGATTTTAAAGTTGTTGAGTTGTTAACTAAATCTTGAAGTGGAATATTAACATTAGGACCCTTAATATAATTAGCATTATCTATAAAATTTGAAAAATCTTGTATAAATTCTACTTTATAAGCTACTGTTTCTCCTACTTTAGTTGCAACATATAATCTCTGTTCAACATTGTAATTAGCAGGTAAAGGTTCATACAATTTAATTAATATAGAAGGATCTAATGCCCTTTCAGGAGAAGATTCTAATGCAATATTAACAGCAACTACATAATTATTTTGATAAAAACTTAAATAAAATTCATCAAAATATTCAGTTGAGTTTAATTTATCTTTTAATGAGGCAAAACCTTCTTTTATATCTACAGCAGATATTGTATTAGATTTTATTCTTATTTCTGTTCTATCTCCTGATATTTCAGATATATAAAATGTTTGAGTTGTTGATGAGGCTAATTCATAATTAATAAAATTATATACAGCAAATAATTCGCCATTATCAAATCCTCTATCATATAAATCTAATGAAGGTTGTAATGTAATATTATTTGTTGGGATAGAAGCAGATCCTGTATTAACTACATTAATACCTTGACTATTTGTATAAGAGGTTGCATTTGAAGTGTCAGAAGTTGCTGTATTATTTTCAATTGTATAATCAGTAAAATTATATTCTTGGGATAGTAATGTTTTTGTAGTACTATAAGTATAAAATTCAATTATACTCCCACTTTGAAAAAATGAACCTGATATGTCTTCACTTGGAATAATTTCAGATTCAGCAAAATCATACCCCATATTAACAACTGTAGATGCTGGTATTTGAATGCAGGAAGAGCTAATATTAATATTATTTTCCCCGTTATCAGTTATAGGAGTTACAACAGCCTCTCTTTCGAGTTGACTTTTATAATCTGTGCCTAAGGTTTTAGACATTTTTTTTAATTCATCTAAGTTATATTCCATTAACTATTATATTATTGATTGTCCGCAAAATCTTGGATTATTTGAGCAATCTCTTGTCTTACTTCTAAATTTTCTGTTCTTAATTCTGCTATTTCTGCTAATAATGATTCTATTTCTTCTCTTTGTGGGGCGTAATCAATATAATCCCCACTAGTTTGTACTAAATATTTATGTGAGTTAATCTCACCATCTTTAGGTATTTCATAAAAAAACTTGTTATATAATATCCAAAAATCCTCTTGGGTAGCCAAATTAACATCAAAAAATGATGGATCATCTACAGATGTTAATTGTGTAAAATTTGTATCTATAGTATTATTAAAAGCTTCTTTATCAAATACTTGTCGTATTAATTTTATATTTTTTTTATTTGTCATCCTTTTGCTACCTTAAACATAATATTTTCATCAAAAACTTTTACTTCACCACTTATTGATGTTTTAACTAAAATTGTATAATATCTTTCAGGTTCTAAACCGTTACAATATAAATCAAAGTAACTTGAAGTATCATCAGCACTAATTCTTGTGTATTCAGGATCAAAATCAATTACAAATTCATTAGTTTCTGTATCTTTAACAGCATATAATGATTGGCTTTCTGGAAGGAAATAATTAGTTGTATAAAGAGAGGCTGTTAAAAATGCTCTATCGGGGTATTTGGGTATAGCTGCAAATCTTAATCTAGGAATACTTTCTGAATAATATGTACCTAGGTTGTTGTAAATGGAAACAAAACTTTCTACTTGAGGTAATATAGTATTCTTAGAAGACCCAGTATTAAAAGTATAATCATTAAATCTAAATTCTAATTGTGGGGGATAAATTGTATTAGTATCAATTGAAAAAAATCTAAAAATTGTATTGTTCGCTTTAGTATTAATAAATTCACTTCCTGAGGGTTGTTTTACCAAAAATCCTTGATTAGCAAACCCATTATTATTATCTAATGAATAACTATACCAAGTTTCAACTGTTTTTGATACGTCAACAAGGATATCTTTTGTATCAGCATAAGTAAAAGGTTGTGATTGTGTTACAGGATCTAAAGTTAAATTAGAACCTGTATACCAATTTCCCCCACCTTCTAAAGATGTGTTAAATGAAGCTGTTACATAAGGAGAAAATCCTGATGATGGCCACTCTGTAGATCCTGAATAATCTAACCAATTCCAACTAGTACCATTAGTTACTATTGGAGAATCATTATATCTTCCTGTTCCCATACCCCAATTTCCACTAACAGGGTAAAATTCTAATTTTTGATCTAAATTTAATCCTGTTACTACAGCATTAAAGTTTCTTAAATATGCTTTATATTCCCCGTTTGTAATTTTATCATTATACATTTCAGCAATTTGACTTGTAGGAAATTTAATTAAATATCTACTAACTTGTGCTGTGGCATTTGCTTGATAAGTTGATGCCTCAATAATCTGATCCAATCCTGTATTTTTATTTGGAAACTCAGTGTATAAAGTTGCATCTTTTTCAGGAAAAATTTTATAAATAGCCATATCTTATATATTATCGTTTTTTGATTTTTGTTCCACCATATAATCCATATAAGTATTTTGTGGGGTATATGCTTGTACTTCCTGATTTGGAACATTTTCTCCTTCTTTATTTTTTAAAGGAGTACCACTTGTTGGGTTAGGAGTAAAATTATTTTTAGTAGATGGGTATTGTTTTAGTTGGTATGTACCATCTTGACCAACTGTATTAAGTTTATTGGGTGATATTCTATTAGGACCTCCTGTTACTCCTTGTCTTACTCCAGCTTCACTTGATTCTACATCTAAAGCAGTAATTTTAAGAGCTGGGGATGTACTGTCTTCAGGTGTTATACCATTTTCATATAAAATAGAGTTTTGATTTGTTCTAGAATCTTGTAAATATGGATTTTGTGCTGAGTAAACTTGTTCAAACCCACTCCCAGCTGCCATACCATCCACAACAACAACCGGATCATTGATTGGACCTCCTTCAGGTTCTGGGTTTTGGGTATCTAAATTAGTTTTATTAAAACTATCTCTTAAGGATTGTTTTGGACCTTTCCTAATTCTTTCTTCTATTGCTTTGTCTAAATTATTTGTTCCTATTGCCATTTTTTTTATTTTATAGTGGTACTACTCTACCTTTAATATCAGTATTAGGATATTTAACTTCAAATATCATAGGGTCTATTGAAGGATATACAACATCATTTACAGTTGCTCCTGGGATGTCATATGCATAATCACTGTACCCCAAAGCTACTCCTGATAGATTATTTACTGTTATATTTTTTACAGTTTGGACTCCTTCTACTTTATCTAAAAGAATATATAAATTATTAAGTAAAATAGGTTGATTAATCTGCCAATTATCTACTGCAAAGAAATTAGTTAATGATGTTATACATTTAGTAATTGTTTCATTATTATTATAATTTGGTAAAACTATTATATCAAATATAACCTCTATATTAATTATAAAAGCATCTTTAATTTTAACAGAATCATTAATCATTCTATACTCTGCTAAGTAAGTTTGTAAATTTTGTTTCATTAAAGGTGAAGCTGTTCTTAGATTACCATTAGCATCATATGTTAAAACAAATAAATCTAACATTGTAGGCAATTCACCAGGTTGGAATTCATCTATTTTTACTGGTGCTGCATATGCTTTTGCTATAGTACCCAAATTAGAGGGCATAGATAAAGCTCTTATTAAATAATCTTCTTTTGTTACGGTACGTAATTGATTTTGAAAGTTACCAACAGCATTTAATCTTAATTCCTCAACAGTATCACCATCTTGACCTCCATCAGCTGCTAATTCATTATTTGAAGAAACTGATTTGAATATTTGGTCTGCTAAGGCCGTATTTGGTAAATTAGGATTTACAAATGTAAAATTAGTATCATCTAATACAGTTAAAGTACCAGCTTCAACATTAGATCCAATTCCCCCTCCTGTTAAATATCTAAAGTTTAAAGTTGTATTATATGGAGCAATACCATAAGTATTTGTAAATATAAAATTTAAGGGTGAAAAAGCAGTTGTTAATTGATCTCTTTCAAATGATAATCCTAAACCTACATTATCAGGGTTAGGAACTATCTGTTCATCATTATTTGTTGTTGCCCCAGCTCCAAATTGAATTTGTAATGATCCTGAGTCTATAAAACGTGATACAAATCTTCTTTGTACTTGCTTTAATCTAAGTAAATATGGAGCATCTTCTTCTATATTGAATTGTGGGTCGTTTGTGTTTGTGTTTCTAATCGTATCATATACGTTTTCTTGCGCCATATTAGGTACTTCATACCAGGTATTGCCATCTGTATCTGTGCAGTCTAATATGCCTATAATATTAGTATCTTTAATATTTCTTTCATCAAATCTTTTTGCAGCATTAAATGTAAATGATGTTGTATTAATAGTTGCAGATATTGCTTTTCTTGTTTTCTTTAGTAAAAAATATGTTGGGTTATCACCTGAAATTTGATATACTGATGTGGTTGTAGGGTTTAATGATCCTGATGATGAAAAATCAATTACATCTTCAATTAAAAACTTTATATTATTGTCTAAATTAGAAGTAATTTGAGTATTTTCTGGAATAATCATTGCATAGTTGTAATCTGGAACATATTCACCACTTTCTAATATAGCTGGTACTTGTTGATAAAAGTCAAGGTTTACACTAGCAGCTGTTGTTACTTTAGGTTCATAACCTAAAAGGTAAGCCATTTGGTATAAATTTTCTTGCTGCCTTGCTTTTTGAATAAATGTTTCTTGTATTTGATTATCTAAATAAAAAGATAACACATCACCTACATAAGATGCCATCTCCATAAACAACATACCTGTAGATGTATCTGTAAAATCATTAAAGGTATCTGGAAAATACGTTTTTGAGTATTGTATTAAAGAATTTCTAAATTGGTTGAAATCTTTATTAATATATCTTATGTCTCGTTTTAAATCTGCCATTATTGTAGTAGTATAGTTATGTCATCAGTTATCCCAAAGTTTGCTACAGTATATGTTAATGTAAAACTTATAGTATTTCTATCAGGTTGATTATCAAATATAATTTCTTTTATATCTATTTGTGGGAAATAATTTTTAATATCATTTTGTATTCGTTCTTGTAATTCATCGGTTGTTCGATCTAAAACGTTTTCAAATAATAAATTTCTTAAATCTGCCCCAAACATAGGGTTAAATACTCTTTCTCCTTTATTAGTTAATAAATAATTAATTAAATTAGATTTTGTTTGTTCTCTAGTTGTAAATGTAGGTACAAAAACAGCAGGCCCATTTAAGGGAAATCCAAACCCAACAGCTTTACGGCCTACTGAGTCAATTGGAAATCTATTTTGTAAAATTCTTGCCATTTATCTTATTTACTTTTTCATTAATCCAGCTATCATACCCATATCTACTTCTCCACCTGGTAGAGTTCCATTATTTACATCATATCCTGCTTGTGGTGTAAATGATTGTGGTACATTAGCAGATGTAAAATTTGCAGCAGTATCACCTAAAATATTTGAGTATGCTGCTCTTTTTTCTTCAGCACTCATAACGGGTTGTTGTGGAGTTTGTTGCTCTACAACAGGTTGTTGTGGGGGTGAAGCTATAGTTGTAACTTTTGGAGTCTTAATAGCTTCCAGTAAAATTTCCTTCAATTCTTCTTGAATTGCTTCTTTTACTGCTTCTTTTACTAGCGTTTTTAATTGTGATGACTTCATTTTTTATTATAAATATTAAATTATTAAATTTTTTACAGTTGGGTATTTGAAGAGGTATCATTACCTAATATAACAGTACTATTTCCTGCACTTCCCCCACTACCTACTCCTCCAACATTGCCTCCTCCACCAATATTACCTCCAAAGAAACTTCCTGTTGATAGAGAAATTATTCCCCCTTGATCATTTTGGATGTCATTTTGATTTTGAACTTCGTACCTGAGAAGATATTCCCCGGGTGTAGTATATGTAATTATAGATTCTATTGCATCTCGGTCTACAGTTTTAAATGTTACTACATTTCCATCTTCACCACTACCGGCATTATTAAAATTTGAATTAATTTTTACCTTAACATCACCTTGTAAATAACTACCATATTCAGGCTCGCCAAAGTCTCCTTGAACATATTGATTTTCAATAGTATTACCTCCTGTATCTATTTTTAAATAAACAGATGTATTAGGTTGTGTGGTTTCAACAAATATTTGTTTAAAATAAGTACCAGATCCATTTTGTACAATAGGTAAAGTAATATCTAAATCAGACATAGTTACACCACTAGGTAGTAATACAGTAACGGGTGGTGGTGGGGGAGGATTTGTACCCCCGGGTGCTGATGTATTTCCTTCACCTCCACTTCCAGATTCATTACCATCCCCTCCTATTCTATCATCATCATTAACTCCTTCCATATTATCCAAAAGCCACTTATTAGACCACCACCTAACATTAAGTGAATCTACATTAAATTTAACCTCATCTATTAATACTTTAACTGATGTACTATATGAATATGCTCCTCGTTCTTCCATAGTACCAATTGGCGGTCCTATATTATAAACATTAATCCCTTTAAATATATTAAAATTAGAAGGATTTATATTTGTTGCTTTTACTCTTCTTTGTGGGAATGAAAATTCATTATCATCATTATATTCTATAGTTAATCTCCAATCAAACCCAGCATAATACCCAAATCTACCACTTTCATCTTTAATTATTTGCTGACCAGATCCTGGATCTATTTCACCCTTTGTGTAATTACCATCAGGGTCTAGAGGTACAAAAATTGTAGGTTGTCTTTGATATAAAAAAGGATCACTACTATTAGGGCTTAGTTGTGATAATAAATCATCTTCATTAGCAACATTTAATCCTGGGAGTGTAAAGTTTCCAGATTCAGCTGCTACATTTCCTATTTCATTAATTAAATTATTTATTTCTTGTTGAGTCATGGGTCCACCATCTTCACCCCCATTTTGTGCTAATTCTTCAATACAAACATTTAACACACCATCTAAAGTTTGTAATTTTGTAACTATAGTTTGGGCAGCATCTTGTATTGTTTTACTAGCAGACGGTACTACTTTAAGAGCACCTTTAGCTCCTTTTAATAAATCACCTAAAGTATCTAAAGAATCTGCTAGGAGTGTAATAACGTTTATAGGAATACCAACACCTGGTGGGACTGATGTTGGTATAGGGATGGCTTTTATTACCTTAACGGCTGTACTTACTGTAGTAACTATAGTATTTGTAGTTTCAGCTGTTGATTCTACAGTATTAAAGGCACCAACAACATTTTCAAGAGCTCCTTGGATTTGGTTCTTTTGTTTTACTATATTTAATAATTCTTCTTTTGGGGGGCATGATGCCTTAAATCTATCTATGAGAGCATCAATAGCAACCTCAAACTTAGTTAAGTTTTTAATTACTTTTGTGATGGTTTTTATTAAAAGGCTAGATAGAAATGACATTATTTAGATTTGCTTACTTTAGATTTATACATTTGAATTTTATTAAGCATAGTTTGTGCTTTAACAAGTGTTTGAGTAGCCGGAGCTGGTATAGCTGCGTTAGGGACAAATGGAATTGGTGTACCAATTGGTGTTCCTAATGCGCTACATAATGATATTAATGATGTCATCAATGATGAAAAATCTGAAAGAAATTTATCACCTAATATTATAGGTTCAGTAGCACCTTTATCACCTAAATAAATTTCAGGAGATGATACTATGGTTTTTGGGGTATCTATATTTACACTATTTACCGAATTTAAATTTATGGTATCAAAAGATGAAAGTAAAATAGAATCTGATTTTGAATTAAATAATAATCTACCTGAATTTAAGATTACTTGTTCTTCTTTAAAAATAGGAGCTGCTGTTGGTGATGAAGCATATGATTTATAACTTTTACTTGCTAAATCAATTGGTACTTCTTGAGTAGTTGTTAAATAAATACTAGATTTATCTGTGTTTATGTCTTCTACTTGTGGAACCCAAGGATCACTATCTTCTTCATGTTGTCCATTTTTTATTATTGTAATAGCATCACCGTTTTCTCCTGATTTAGACCATGTATTAGGAATTGTTGCATCTTTATTAGTTGAACCAAATCTAAGAGACTGCCCCCATCTTCCTTGATATATTAAATCACCCTCATAGGGTTGAAGGTTTCTTATTGATAATTTTTCTTTAAAATCTTTACCTAAATCAATTTCAGTACTACCATCAGAAACTCTTCTAATTGAACCCGCAGTTGTTTGTTCATAATCTTGAGATTGTGCTGCTGGTGTAGATTCTCCATTGATAGGATCTGGGATAGCATTATGGTGTGTACTATTCCAAATATTTATAGCCTGAAAGTAATAATATGTTTGATCATTAACATCACCTTGAACATTACTGTTTGGCAATGATATTATATAAACTATTTCGTTTTTTAAAGGTATATTAGAATTATTAGGAAATAAAGGCCTTGCAAAGTTATCTGTTGTAAATTGAGGATTTGGATTTGGAATATTTAATTTATCAAAAAATAAACAACCTATAGAACTCCAATTACCAAAATTTTTAAATGCTTGATTTTCAGTTTGTTCATCTATCATAGCATGTCTTACCCTAGCTGCAAATACCCCAGAATTTTGAGATTTAGCTGATGGTGTGCCCTTAAGTGAATTTAATCCTGTAGGTTGTTGAGCCATTATTTATTTTCTTTTGAAATTTTTTCCATTTCAGCTAACAATTGTTCTTTTTCTTCTTCACTAATTCCTAACCCACCATCTTCATTTTGGTTTTGGAGTGCTCTTTGAACAATAGTAGCCATTTTAATTAGAGCATCATCATTTTTAACTCCAATTTCCATATATTCTTTAATAAGAGGAACTATAAGAGTAGCATCACCTATTTCCTGAACTAAAGGTTTTAGTTCTGATATTAAAGCTACTACTTGAGTATCTCTCTTTTTTTGGTTTTGGTAGATTTCTTCTAATAAATCAGAAAATTTTTTATCCCCAAAAACGTATGAATCTAACTGTCCCATAATGTTTTTGATTATAAATATGCATTTTTAAAACTATTTTGGTGGAAAGTAGCCATGCTCTAAATAAAACATATACTTTTCTTTAAATATAGCATATAACTTATTAGCTATTTTAGTTATTTTTGGGGTTTTAACATCTACCATTTCACGAATGTAAATATAAAGTGCCTTTTTATTAAATACATCAATGGCATCTCTTTTTCTAAATAATTCTAAAATGGCATCAGCTATAGTAGCATCATTGCCTTTAGGAAATAAAACATAAATTCTATCAGTACAATACTTTACATACTGATCTATAAATAAAGATAAACGATCTTCATATTTATAGTCTTTATTTTCTTTTAAATTTCTACTACTAAATTCTTCATCTTCAACTAAAACTTGAGTATCATCTAATCTATTTTGTGATATAATAAATGAGGGATCTGATGTATCTAATTGTGAGTAATGATTTAATTCTGAAATTGCTATATTTTTTATTTTTTTACCGTAATTTTTCTGGTTGTATACTATTAACCAACGTTTAACTATAGTTCCAAAATATGAATATGCTTTAGCTCCATTTTCAGGATTAAACAGATGTATTTTAGATAATAAAAAGGTAATTATTTCATGTTGTAAATCTTCTAAATTCTCTACCCCATCAGTATGGTAAAACTTAAAAGTATGGATGATGTTTTCTGTAAGTTTATAAAAACCCCAATGTATATGTTCAGCGTATATATCACTTCGCTCTTCGGGATCAGAGGAGCGATTGTATCTTACAATCGCCGCTTCTGTCACTTTTGAAAAATATACTTTTTTCTGAGGTAGTGATTTATGCCTCCTTATTATTTCATCCATCTGCTATTTTATTCTTTTAATTGGAAATCATTTAGAATTTCTTGAATTTGTTTAATTTGTTTAAAGAAAAAACCTATTTCATCATCTGACTCAAAAGATCCTTTTAAATCAATCTTTTTTATCTTTTTATCGGCAACTTCTATCACTCTGGATATTTTATCTAAATAATCAAGATACCCTAATACTATATCTTCTGCTCTTTCATTTTTCTTAAGCAAATTAAAAGTTGTATACCCTAAGACTAAAACCAAAATGCTTAAAATTGCAATTATTACAAATAATGTAGTTGGATAAATTTCCATATTTATAGTTTATCAAAAATGTTTTGTAAACCTTCACTTTTAATAGAACCTAAGGCTTTATTCTTTGTAGAGGTTTTCTTATTATTACCTAATGTAAAATTATTTTTACTGGTATCCAAGTTATTTTTGAATTTAGGCAACCATTCAATTTCAAATTCAATTCTAGCTGCCATCATATCTGCTTGGTGTAAAATAAATGGTAATGAAGTACGAGGTTTTTGCTCGGGCATATAACCCTTTAAATATTTTTCATTAGCTGAGTCGTATAATCCATCATGTGTTTGAATTGCTATCATCTCATTGAATGTATATTTAATATTATTGTCTTGAAGAAGAAATAATCCCCTGTCTGGAACAGCTGAAAATGCTAATTCTTTATTAAACATATAATCTTCACCTAATTTATCTTTTCTCCATTTATCGGTCTGAGGGATGTAAGCTTCATGATTATCATCTCCCATTTTTCCTAAATCATGGTTGATAGCTGAGAATACTAATTCTTCAGTAGTAAATGTAGTCATATCACAACCAAAACCTTCCCAAACAGCAGACATTGATAAAGCAGCTTTAACAACTCTATTAACATGATCTACATAACCACCAGGAAAGGCAGAATGGTACTCTTTTTTATGAGCAGCAGGCATAAGCATAATACGCTCCGCATATTTTTCATAAAATTTAGTTAATTGTTCTTTACGAGGGGAAGAAATATAAGTATCAATATTACTTATAAATTCAACCCAATTCATTTGAATTTGATCTGCTGTTAATTTCATAACTTTAATTTTGGATTATCCGTTTCTTAGAACTCCTGCTTCGCGTTCAACTAAAGATTCTAATTCTTCAATTTTATCATAAACTACTTTGAGTTGTTTTCTAAAATCGTCAACATCACTTTTACCTCGGGCTACCATTAGGTCTAATGTTTTAACTCCGGATTTTATATTTGTAAATCCCTTATCAATTAATTCTTTGTTTCTAAATGCCATATTGTTTATATATTTTATTAATGTGTTCATAATATACAATAACACCCTCACTCATCCAACCTATATTCCTCATTCCCTCATTTTCCTAAATATCTTCAAAACCCGTATTTCCAAGGTACCCAAAATTTCTCTGGTATCCTACTTAAAGTCGTAATTCTTTTGATAATTTAAGAACTTCTAAAAGATGAAGACATTTTTCATACTCTTCTCTTTCTGGGGATTGGAAATGTTTGATGGCTAATTCTAAAGAAGTTTCCAAAAAATCATCACCATGTGCCAATATAGCCTCAACATGATCTTTATTACTAAGATCTATTTTTTTAATATAAAACCAAGCTCTATTATAAGCAATTACTTCACCGGCAGCTGCTAATTCTGCAGGATCTAACTCCATATTTGAATTTTTTAACAATCGTATTGCTTTTTTCCTAAAATTTATATGATTAAGGATAAGTTTTGTATGCATACCTAACCAATATAGGGGAGTTGAGGTTAAATTAGTATAAGTAGTAGTATTATTACTTACATCTTCTTCACCAAATAGGTTAAATATATTATCAAAATCCATTTTTTTCATACTTAGTAACGATCTTTACTATTACCACCTCTTATCCTATATAAAGCATACTCCCACTTTTCAACCACAGTTTTATTTTTATGTTTATCTTGAGATTGCATTTTTTTAGTTTGTATGTCAAACTTTTCTTTTAATCCTTCTCTTTGTACTGTTTCATAAACTTCATAAAGTGCGTCTTCGTAATGGCTCATTTTAAAAATTTTATAGTATTAAAGTCATAATATATGGTATAAATACTAGCAATCCAAGTTATTTTTACCTTAATATTGTAAGATGCCCAGATTTTTGATATATTTCAGGTGAATTATATTTTCTAGCATAAAAAGTATAAACATATATACCATCTGCTACATAGGAGGGCCCACCCTGCATACTACCATCCCAATAAGGATAACTATTATAATCATATCCAAACCCTTCAAAAACTAAACCACCCCACCTGTTATAAATTTTAAATTCTACATCAACCCAACAATCTAAATCAAGAATAATTTGCCAAATATCATTAACTCCATCATTGTTTGGTGTTAATACATTAGGTATAAAAATACTCCAAGGCCAACATTCATCTATTATTAATTCACTACAAGGTAAATTAGTATTACAATCTACTTCAACAATTTCAGTAATAGTATCTGTTAAAAAGACATATTCTAAAACTTCAATTTCTAAAGTATCTGTTGTATATATGTAATTATCAACAATTACGGTATCTGTTATGTATTCGATGAGTGTGTCGGTTAAATACACGTATTCTTGCGTTATAACGGTGTCAATTTGCGTTACTGTGATAGTATCTACAATAAAAATCTCAACATCTACATAGGTTGTATCATATATAAAATTATCTATATATAGTGTATCTGTAATATATTCTATAATTGTATCTGGCACACAAGGATCATAGCAAACAGCTATTCTATTATCATCTATATTAATATCAGGATATGTCTGTGTTTGATTAAAACTATTACCAACAGTCCAACCATTATCTGGAAAGTCATCAACCCCTGCTGTTTGAGATAAATTAATTTGCCATATTACAACTTCCCAACAATAACCTTCAAGAGGGGTAGCTAAAATACACTCCCAAGCAAATGGTGGGTTTATATTAATAGTTGCAGTTGTGCCTGTTTCCCACCCTCCCCAATTTGTAACATTTGTATATGACCAACCTGGATGGAACGTTGTTGAAGTGCAGTCTGTATTTTCACCTAAGTCTTCTCCAGTGATTTCATTTATATAATGAATACCAAAAACAAGATGAGTTACATTTTCATTATTATTTACAGAACTAGATCCACTACCATCACAAGTATTTCCATCAAATTGTGTAAATTCATTACACCCACAATTTTCTGCATTAGTAAATTCAACAACAAAAGAATGTACATCATCTGTTGTAGCAGGTGGTGTTTGACTTACAAGTTCTAAATTACACGTTTGGGAATATGTGGTGTAAGACATAATGGTTATTAAAACCAAAAATATGTT
>TARA_R110002012_G_scaffold9916_1_pt1 | contig 25022 bp, 32 predicted proteins | sample TARA_R110002012 | Tara Oceans TARA_R110002012 (sample SAMEA4396515) | marine metagenome | biome: Westerlies Biome; feature: [DCM] deep chlorophyll maximum layer (ENVO:01000326); material: water (ENVO:00002006), including particulate matter (ENVO:01000060) such as... | depth 40 m | reverse complement strand
GCATCAATATCGATACCGTTCATGTTCTTAAGATCTTGCTCAAGTTCAACAGACCAACGGGCACCCAATTTACGGGTACCAGCCTCAACGGCTGTCTTCTCGAACTTAACCTCGACCTGAGGAATGTTTCCAGTAATCTCAAAAGCAGAAAGAACGTTTGCAACACCTTTATCTTGAGCAGCGAAAGTCCAGTAGCTACCACCATCGCCACTAAGGCTGGTGGATGACATACCGGTAAATCGCGTATCAAGGAGTTGGTATCCGAGCTCCGTATCGGGGAGACCCGTAGCACCGTCATAGGTACGGCCCTGGCCAGTATTTGGCAGGACTGTTCCTGTTCCCCCGGTTCCACTACCAAGGCCATCAGTTCCTGCTCCAAGAGGATCAGACTGATAAGCATAGCGGAGAGCGAATGCCAGTCCAACAGGACCAGACATAGGCTGAACACCAACGATTTCGTTGGTGATCAATTCAGGGAAGGTACGACGAATCATCGGAATAAGGACCTTAGGAAGACGAGCATCACCAGTCGCATAAGTGTCACTGGAGGTCACACTACCACCACGAGGGTCGTAGATAGATCCGGTAGTAACACCACCACCAAAAGAGCCATCAGCTCCAGCGGTGTTTTCCTCAATACACCACTTTTCTTGGTTTTCAAGAAGAATGGCGGTATTTAAGCGAGTGTGATCGTCTTCAATCGGCTTAACACTATCAGAAGAATATTCAAGAACAGGTGCCCACTTTTCAAGTAGGACATCTGCTCTATCTCTATCAATAAATGATTGTGGTTTAGACATATTTGACGTTTCCTTTCATTTTTACCTCATGGGATCTAGTCCCAAGTTACTCAGGTGACAAGCACCTCGTTGTTCAGGGTTAGAAATTATTTATGGCGGCGCTGTAATTCCTCTAAATATGGGTTACGCACTGCTCGTTCTTTTTTCTTTGCTGAAATTTTTGGACGAGGAGCATCAGCTTTGACCTTACGTCTTGAAAATGCCTCCTCTTTAATAACACTAAGTCTCTCTTGCTCTTTTCTGTCAAAAAGTCTCTCAGTATAATCAAAGTTTTCTTCAATAAACTTAGGTGACTTATCACTAAGAATTCTCATCATATACTCTTTTTTCTTGCCAGAGAGATGAGCGGTTTTAGATTCTAATATTAAATCAGCTTTAGTAGTAGTATAAGCTTCTTTAAGCAGCTTATTCTCTTTTGCAAGCTTTGCATTTACCTTGCTTAAATCATCAATTTGCGTTTTACCGTCAACAACAGCCTCTTTAACAGACTCACTCATAAGTGTTGAGTCAACAGCAAGTACCTTTCTTAAATTACCGAGAACCTCTCTAGCTGTTTTGTTTTGTGTAGCTTCTAAAATAGCCCGGGCTGGAATTGCTTCGTCAACATACTCTTCAAGATAGTCAGAAATTGATTCTACTAATGTCTCTTTAAATCCAGCAGCTTTTAAATTAAGCTCGTTGTCATATCGCTTAATAACTTTAAGTAACTTATTAGCATTGTTAGTATCAACAGCTTCAACCACTCTATTTAATTTAGATGTATGATCCTTATCAATTGCTGTCACAAGCTCATGAAGTTTTTCAGCATACATATCATCTTGTTGAGTAAGAGCTGCTTCTACTTGCAATTCTATTTTATCTTTAATAGCACCTTCTATAGCACTTACTGATTCTTCAGTTAATACTTCTGTTGCTTCTTTAGGTAATACTTGTTTTTTTGCCATGATTAAAAAAGTGGTTTATCTGTAGCCTTATCGATTTTTTTTGTTATTTTATCCTCAATGAGGCTCTTTAAATATTTATGTGCTCGAGCGTAATTTTTATTAGAAACCTCTTCTATAAATTTAGAAATCTTTATTCTTTGATTAGCCATAATATTATTTATTAAATTGACTTAATAAAGCTAAGAATTCTATCACGTAAAAAGGCATCTACTTCCTTTTTAGGTAATTTTTGTAGTGATTTTGCAAAATTTTCGTAAACTTCCTCATATTTACCATCGCCAACAACGACCCATTGTTTGGATTCTAAAATGCCATTCACAAAAGCGCTTGGATATGAAGGATCGGCAACGCAATCAACAGCAACTAGTTTCATGTTTTTAACTGTATTGTGTTTATTGCTTTCTTCTAAAGTCCCTAATGCCCTAGAAGACATTCCTACTTTAACACCGTCATTAATAAGTGAGCGTACAATTTGTCCACAAGGTGTTGATAGTACCTTTGACTTACCATAAAAAACGTTTCCATCCTGCGTAAGTTCTGTCACCATATGACACGCTCTTTCTAAGTCAACATCTGCAGATGTTGGATGGTTAAGCTCGCCCATCGCCCGCCCCGGTATAACCATCTCTTCATTATATCTTTTAACTTCTCTTTCTAATTCATCTAAGGGATATAATCTATTGTTTCTATTGACTCCCTCAGCCATCATATATGGGCCTTTTATATATAAATTTGTTGGTGAATTTCTATCTACTTCTTCCTCAATGTATTCGAACTGGTCGTTGACGTCAGGCTTTTCAACAACTAAATTAAGTTTTAATGACATACAATTATTTAGTCACTTCTTGTAATAAAGCTCCTTTTCCGTAATAATAATAAAGGTATAGCCACATTTTTTACAATAGTTACGTGCCGCCTCCCATTTTGCCTGATTAGTAATATAAGCTTTTTGTTCATATATTAAGTGAGCTTTTTTTCTATACTTAGTTTGAGGCTTTTTTGTCTGTTTATATGGCTTAATTTCTACTAGGTACCTTTTTATCTGTTCTCCTTCTTTTATTACTACAAAATTATCAACATAATACTTATGATATTTGTTATCTAAGGGGCTTTTATAAGGTACAATTATGTTTTCGCTACCCCATTCTAGGACATTGGAGCTATTGTCACAAAATCTAAAAAATTTTAATTCGAGACCGGACCGATAGGTAGCTTTTGTACCAATAAACTTATCTTGATTTTTAGGTACAAAAATACCTTGCCGCCATTTTTTTCTCATCCTACAAAGAACATTGCTGGGTCACCATCACCGAATCCAGGAGATGCGCCGTCTAATAATTTAGCCTCGAGTTCCTTTTTACGCTCCGCTCCTTCAGCCAACAGCTCATAATTTAATGAGCCTCCACCCAAAAGTGCAACATCTCCAAATTTACCTCTAATTCTACCGACTGTCATCATACTAAGTGCCAGGGCATACTCATATACCCATTGCTCTTTTATAACATCTACTATAGGTCTTTCTAAATAACAAGCTACTATACCATAAAATTTATCTTCAGGCTGTGGATATATTTGCATGTATTGAGTTCTCGGGTCAAACTTAATATCTCTGCGAATAGCAAGTAATTTTTCTCTTGTATCTATCCACTCCTTTAATGTATACCATGATACTAAATCAAATCCGTAGTTTCCTAAAGCGTAACTAAAATATGTTTGTTGAGCAAGGGTCTGTTCTAAAGTAAATAACGTATTAATGCCGGTAGTAGATCCTTCTTCTAGATCTACCACTTCAACTACTTTTCTATAATCCATAATATCATAATCAAATACGTTTTGAAATGTTGTTGCATCGGAGGCTGAACCTTCAAGTGTAAGCGTCTGTCTAGGTGATCTAGTGAATGCAGAAGAAAAGCTCATGCCTAGAGATGATCCGGCAGAGGTTTTTAATGAAGTTATAGAAGAATAAAGTGATTGATCAACGATAGAGAACAGTTGAATTCCATTTTGACCACCGGCTGAAATTGGTGTATAGATAGAGGAAAGGGATCCCGTGAGCACGGTTGATCCTGTACCCGTAGAATCAGCTAACGAAAATTTACTATCAAAGAAATTTCCGGATAAAATTGCAGAAGTGCATACAAATATCGACTCTGGCGTAGATCCTAACCATTCGGGGCCCGGGCCAAGCGGATTAGTACCAGCTGCTTCTTTAGCTATTGAATCTACATCAGTGTTTGCTAAGGTATAAAGAAAATCTAACCGGATTCCTTTATTAGTTTCATACATAGAAGAATCAAAAATTAAATATTCTCTAGTAAATCCTGCATATTTAGTAAAATACTCAACGGCAATTTGAATATTTTCTCTTAGCTGGTCAGTATGAATTTCTACCGACACAATAGGAAACCCTAGGGTTCTTTTAATTCTTTCACCCAACCTGTCATATGTTTGAATCTTATTATTAAGATTTGTTGATAAAAAAGCGGAAAGTGGTTTAATGGTACATGCAGACGCCATAAAATTATTTATTCTGGCATAAATAAATATATGCCAGACGCACCATCAAGTAATAGTGATACCAATTATTTTAACATTAATGAGTGTAGGAGCTTTGGGAAATCTCTTGCAGCAACTGTTTTAACACGACTTTCAGGTACTGATAACGCTGCACCATGGAATGGCCAGCCCTGTTCCGAAGTTATAATTGTTAATGCCACCGGCGGTATTCTGGGGTTATATGATAATGACTTTTTCGGTCCCGGTAACGTATTAAGGATTCCAGCAGCGGGTACATTTACACTTAGAGGTCTTACTAATGTAAACGAAGTTTCAGCATATGCCGCACAAGCTGGCCCAGTATACTATAGAACTCAATATTTTAGTTCAAATCCAAGTAGATAATTAAGCTACTGGCTCTTCTACTTCTACCTCTGCTTCAACACCGGCTTCAATTTCCTCACCCCCGCCAACGGCCGCTTCTCCACCACCAAACTCTGGTATAGCGCCTCCACCACCAACCCCGGCACCCTCACCACCAACAGCAGCTTCTCCTTCTGCTAGTTCACCTGCCACCGCCATCTCTTTCCATGCTGGACCAGCTGCTGCTATTTGAGCTAATTCCCATTGCAGTTCTGCATCTTTTCTAAGAAACTCTCTATTGGCTAATATATCTCTATCTTTCCACCCCAAATATTTTTTCTGTGCATATGTAGCTGCGACGAACTCGTCAGCGGCTACATTGGTATAGGAAGTTGTTTTTAGCTCTAATCGTTGACTTTCTCTTAATTCAAAAAAGTTAGTAGGTACATTAAGCACTACTTCCAAATTAGTTTCAACTAACTCATATTTTTCAAATAGTTTTTTTAATTTGAGATGAGTTATAAATCCTCGTTTTAATCCAGATGAAAATCTTTCTTGCTGTCTAATAACAAACCTAGCAAATTTTAATTCTTCTCTAAGAATAGAAGTACCACCTGCTTCTACTGATTGTTCAGGGTCCAGCCTAACAGAAGGCACTTTAAGAGCTCTATAAAGCTTTTTAATAAAGTACATTAGATCGGAAAGTTCACCTAAATTCTGTGCACCATCAAGTTGTTTAACGTCAGAAGCTTCTTGGCCTGATCGCTTTGCAAACCAAAATGCATCAAGCATTGATTGAGGATTAAACTTTTTAACCACGTCATTTTGATCTAAGTCAAATGTTTTTCTTGACCAGTAATTTTGGATAAGTTTCTTTAAATAGGCCTCAGCTTTAGGCGGAGACATGTTACCTACATCTACATTAAATACTAATCTTTCAGGCGCTCTCACCAACCTATAAATTACAATTGCATCTTCAATAAGAGATAACTGACGATAGGGCCTTCTAGCATTTTCTAAGAAAGGTACCACAAAGTTCTTAGTATCATTATAAACACCTGAATTTACATATACAATTTGATTTGCATCCATTGGTATAAATTCAATCTTTTCTACTTTATTTGGCTGTGATGGGCTAAAAATAGGCTTTCTATAAATAAATCCTTTAACTAGCATGTTTTGTATATTGTTATATACGGGGTCTATAATCTCAGCTGGTAAATTAATAACACCTAACACGCCATCCTCCACATATCCTTCATGAATAATAAGCTCAAAGAAAACCTCACCCTCTACTAGTAATTGTCTAAAGTATTCCCAACCCCTATTTTTAAGATCATAATAAGTTACATACTTATCAAATTCTTCATCTATTACTTTTTTCTCTTCTACTGTAAGATCAATATTTTTTAATTGCAGCTTAGCAATAAACCCAGTATCGTCTGGGTTAATAGTTTCGTCGCATATTTCATCCAGTGCATCGGCTACCTCAGAATAAGCAGCCATAATCCTATAGTCCCTTAATCTACCTGCCTTATCGTCTTGTACATTTGCGTACATGACATCTTGAAATGTAGTATCTTTTCCAAAATCACCAATTGGTAGATTATTATATGGATTAGAGGAAGAAACAGATGCCCGGGCAAGAGCTTCAGATCTTCGCATTCCCGCCTTTGCAAAGAGTTTATATTTTGGATTAAGCTCTTGATCGTCGGGATTAGTACCAGCATAGGGTAACCGATTTTGAATATACTGAACTAGATTTCTTCCAAAAGTTGATGCACGTCCGTCATTAGTTACATAATTGCGGTTTTGACCTGAAGAAGTTGATGATCCGGAGCCTGGCATATGTTTATATATTTATGTTAAAGCGATGATAGAGCTACTGGCCTGGTAAGAACTTGCTGTTCCAGCTTCATTACTAGTAATAAAAACAAATTTACCATTAGCGCTTAATGTTGATGAGGGTAGGTAAATACTTAAAAAGTTATCACCATCTATATTATAAAGACTATTATTAAGTTTATACCCGCTAATTGTAGTTGATTTGGCGGACGTAATAGCTTCATAAGTTGTACTCTCTGGGAATAAGTCTGGGTTATTTGAACTAATATAAAAACTATTACTAAAATCGAATCGCTTACCGTATAAAATAAAACTATTATTATTGTGCTTCTTTACATTAATTAAACCTCTAAGTGGTAAAAATGTACCAGTTGTGGAATAAAATATATTTGTAAATTCGGGTATTCCGGAAACTGTAACTGTTTCCGTGTAGCTAAGATTACCGGTAATAGAACTATTATAAGAAGATAGAGCTGCATAGCCCTGCTGCCCATAGGTAAGATTTTCTACTACTTCATCTTCATTTTGAGGATCATATGGTGAATAAATTTTATTAGCTAAATCTACATTTATAAAATTGTTATCTATTTTATAAATTGGGCCTGATGTATCTTTTTTCTCTGGGAATAGCCACCCCTTAATTGTAAAAGAGGTATCTACAGTAACTCTGAATTGATCATTATAGGTAGTATCTAAAGGTGTATCATAATTAAGTTCACCGTTCCATAATACCTCACTTCGAATTTCTTGTGTGTAATTTGCTCCGAAATCACTAGGAACTTCCCAGGATAATATAATATAGGGGTTGTTATATGGTACAAAATTAGAAATAATTTGATCTATATCTTGCATGTATCTCGCTAAAATAGACATATTAACTTCTAGGTTAACAGGAACAGGCATTAAAAATTTTGAATACGCGGGAGGATTTTCATCAGTGGTAGAAGGTACACCTGACGGAAGCAATTTATTAAAAACCCTGCTTTCATCTCTACTTACGCTTGCCAAATTTACTGCAACTACGGGCAGCGTAATGTTTTGAGCCTTATTAATAATATCATACATCACCCGTTGCTTAGGTGCAAACACGTATCTAACCTCTACTAGCTGTTTGGCTTGTCGATCTTTGTTAAATCTTTTAATTACTACATCATCAAATGCAGCTACAAACTGTGTAAGAAGATTTTTAATCTCAAAATGGTAAGCTCTATTCTTCACTTATATATATTTATTACACAAACCTGTCAATAAAATATTTTGGCAGCTTATGTATGTTGTTTATCACGCTTTCTACAATAGCGCCATCTAATATGTAAGTTCTACAATAATCTTTTTTTGATCTTATACCGCGGCCGCATGATTGAATTACTGAGCATAACATTTTATTTGAATACCAATTAAAATCATCTTTCATTAACCTTTCTATTCTTTTATCTTTTGTCGGCAAATAAGGGGCTTTAATAATAATTTGAAATCTAGCTAAATCATCCTTTAAATCAACACCATGTGACATAGAGGGAGATATTAAAACTGTTGGCTTATCACTCGCTAAATGTTGTTCTAAAATCTCTTCATTACGTACACCCGGCTCTCTGATTAAGAATCTTTCACCATTCAGTTTCTTTTGTAGAAATGAAGTAATAGTATTATTATGAGTATGAATAATACCTTTATCATCTTTATGATGTGCACAAATACCCTCTACTTGCTTAATAATTTTTGGTAAGGTTCTTTTTAAATTATGATAGTTAAGTTTATTTTTTGTGTTACAAAAAATAGGAGAGTTGCTAGGGTCAAAAGTCGAGTCTGCTTCGACGTATTTAAATTTATCTATACCTAGAGTCTTGCAAAAATTAGCTGGATCAATAATTGTAGCTGACATTAATATTACCTTGTCTGCATATTTAAATAAGTGATCAGAAAGGTTATTTACCTTTAATGGCATAAATGAAATCCCGTCTGTATTTGTTTCAAAAAGGTATTCACTATCATTCCATGTATCAATAATTAATGAAAGCTTTGAATGTAAATTTCGCATTCCTACTATTTTACGTCTTGTCTCAACTAGAAATTTTTTATTATTGGTATTGGTACTAATAATGTCACGTAGTTCATCTATCTTATCATTTAAGTCTAATAAAAGATTATTGATCCACTGTATAACGTTTGCTGTATTTTTAGAATAGAATGGTCTAACTAGTATATCCATCCTCTTTAACATTTCAAAATTAATATCACAAGAGAATTCTTTTACTAATTGATCTTCTAATTCAGCAGCTTCGTCACAAATTAAATATTGTCTCTTTTTTATGTGATTAGGCAGTGAAAAAAACATGTTATAATTTAAAGCTGCAAATTTGTTTATAAGAGCATCTCTACGATCGTTATGATAGGGGCATTTATGTCTTCTCCGGTGATCCTCTAATATACTCTTAGGCATAATTAAAGATTCTAACTCAACATCAATATTTGAATCAATTGTGCTAGCGTAATTACGCTTGCCCTTGAGGATGGTTACATCATCAAATAAATCTTTATATTGATCTTGTAAAGCTTTGGTTATAGTAAGTGCAAAAGCCCCTGCAGAGGCTTCTTCTTCACACTCAGCTTCATGAGTATAGGACCCTGTTTGATCTATTTTAAATGCAGTATAAGACGTTATTAGATCTTTAAAATTGCATGATGGCTCTTGTGAGACATTAGCTAAAGTTTTTGATATAAAGCTCTTACCTGACCCCGTAGGTGCGTTACATACAACAAACTTATGGCCGTCACTAAAGGCTTGATCTATATTTTTTAAAAGCTTTACCTGAGAAGAGTTTGGCGTATAGCCATCTGGGAAACTATCTAATAAACCACCTACCACACTTAATTATATTATAGCCTTTTCGGATGGCAAGATATACACTAGATTGTTATATAGTTTTGACTTAGAAGAGCTATCTAAAAATTTAACTTTATTAACTTGTTTTTTGGGTATAAAAGAGCTCAAATGGTAATTTAAAATGGTGCAATCTTCTACTTCTTGTACTTTAAAGGGATAAGGTATATCATAAGATTTAAGTGTATCATTATATTCCAGCGAAAGATTTATATAATATTGTTTTATTTGAAATATTTTAAGTTTACCTCTTTTAAGAATCTTTTTGTCTGTTTTTATAATAATATCTCTTAACAGGTATGGTTTTAAAAAATCAGTAGCTCTCTCTAAATTAATATTCATGAATTCATAAAGTTAAATTTTTGTTGAGATGACATAGGATATATACTCTCATTAAAGTAGGTCCAAAAGTCCTCATTTGCAGGTATTTGGCTTATTAAGTCACATTGGTTCATGCTTATATTTCTATAATCTTGCATTAATATATCCCATGCTACTACTAAATTATCCGGAGCGAGATAAGAATGGGGCGGGTTCTTTGGAGGAAAATAATTCAAGGAAATTCTACCATTAGTAGAATTTAACAATGATAGAGATTTTGTGCAGAGCATTCTTCTAGTTGGCGCATCACCGGGCCTTACTATTTTACGAGCAAATCTAACATCACATACGTTATTCAAGAGAATAGAATCAAGTGTTGTTCTCTGTACTTTCATTTCTCTTTTTAGCGATGCCAAACATTCTTTCCTCGTTTAAGAAAATACCTTTTCTAACCTTGCCGTGACCAGTTACATGTACACCAGATATTGTCACTCCCATATTGTTAGGAAATACAACAACATCGCCCTCTTTTGCGTATTTTGCATCCGGGCCAGCGAGAATTACTTTACCTCTTCGCCAGGCCTTATTAAGAGCGTTGGTTGGAACAACAATTCCATTTCTAAGAACATCACCTTGTTCAGTCTCATCTACATACTCGATTAGTAATATGTCATCAAAAATAAAATTTAACTCATAATCTTCTAAGCCGAAGTCCCCACTACCTGGTTTAGATAAATCGATTAAACTTTTTGTGGGAGCTAAATTATCAATACTTGCAAGTGCCATATGGCTATTTAGGAAAAGATTTACTTAAGTCAACGTATAGTAATAACTCTCGTTTTGATATATTTTTATTTTTAGCAATTAATGTAAGATGGTCCTCTTCATCATCCTTATCCTTTTTATTTTTTTTAATATAGCTTATTTTTTTCCATTTAAGTCTCGGAATAAGATAATAGTAAAGTCTATACGCTTGCTGCTTATCATCAAAAATAGCACTAAATTTATTAAGTGTTTCGTTTGTAAAAACACACATGTCATTATTATAAAATGACAGCCATCTATTAAATAAAAATGGAACAAAATTTTGTTCACCTTCTGTATCTAAAACATCTGCGTTATCTTTTTTAGAGTAAAAAAGCTTGTTTTGTAATTTAAAAAAATTCATTTTTTTTCTGAACGATAATAATTATATTCTAGTATCTTAGTTGTAGAATACCCGGGTATTCTCTCAAAAAAGCGTAGCTCCTTTGCATATTTTTTTCCAACTACTTTTTTACCCCGCCAGTCTGATCCAATAATTAGTATATCAGGAGAGATCCCTCTAATAAGATCTTCTAACCCTTCTGTACTGTTAAAGCTTCGTATTTCATCTATAAAGCGTAGGGATTGAAGCATTTTTATCCTATTACCTAACTTATTATAGGGCCTATTTATACCCTTATCCTGCTGTACTTTTTCATCAGAATCTACGCCAACATAAAGGTATCCTAAACTCTTAGCATATTCAAATAATTCTAAATGACCGCGATGAAGAACATCAAAACAGCCATTTGTAAATATTTTTTTCATTTCCAGTTTTTAATTATATTTGCAACTATAAAAAGATTGCAAATAATTGCCTGTAATATAATAAGCGTGCGTATAAAGGCAACTATATCTGCCTCGTTCGTTGCTCCAGTTTTTTCACCTAATGCTTTAGCCCACAATCTCCAAAGCCTCATACAATAATTTTTGTAGTAGCTACAAATTGATCCCTTACTTCTGCATTAAAATAATCAACTACAGAATCAATAAAGTAAGCAGCTTGTTCTTTCGAGAGATTAGATGAGTAAGCAAAAGGCGGAGCCTTGTCTCCTGCAGTGATATTAATACCCGTATGCCCTATAGCAACATTATCTTTTGAATATGTAATAGATACGCTTACCTTTCCGGATTCCCGTACTTTGTCATCCCCGCCAATAAATTGATCTTGTACTAAAAGATCGTCACCATCAACCACTATACCCTTTTTAATAATACCAGATAAAATATTTGCTACTGACGTATTAAATAGTCGCTGAAATGATACAGCACCTAGTGGGCATAGCCCAGGAATTTCCCAGCAAAAATTTATTGCATCTTGACTATGAATAAAATCATCTGTAAGCGAGTCTTCGAGGTCAATTAACTCCTCCTTTACATACATAGGAGCTCTAAACGCCACAATATTACCTACTGCAGTTACATTTTTTCTAAAAAATTTATAAGCAAATCTTTCATGAATTAGCTTACCATCGTAAACGCCTTGTTTTATTACCATATCCTATTTTAAGTTAACTTGCTCCTTAATCCACTTATATGTCTTCTCAATTCCTTTAGCTAAGGGGTAATCTGGTGACCACCCTATCTTTTCTTTAATAAGTTTATTATCAGAATTTCTACCTGCTACTCCTAAAGGACCGTCAATATGTTTTTTGTCGACAAATTTGTCTTCAACGTCAATAGCAATTTTAACCAGTTCGTTTATTGTAACCATTTCGTCAGATCCAATATTTACCGGACCGGTAAAGTCAGACTCCATTAAGCGTCTTATACCTTCAACACACTCATCTACATACAGAAAGCTCCTAGTCTGTTTACCGTCGCCCCAGATTTCTATTTCACTTTTAGCCTGTATAACTTTACGACATATAGCAGCTGGAGCTTTTTCTCTACCACCGTCCCATGTGCCTAGTGGTCCAAAAATATTATGAAAACGTGCTATTCTAACTGGTATATTATAGTTTCTGTTATAAGCTAAATACACTCTCTCACTAAAGAGTTTCTCCCACCCGTATTCTGAATCTGGATCAGCAGGATATGCTGAAGATTCTTCACAATTAGGATTATTAGGATCAAGTTGATTATGCTCAGGATACATACAGGCACTACTACTGTAGAATATTTTTGTTTTATTAACACCTTTACTCTCATTTAGCTCTTGTATGGCATTTAAAATATTTAAATTAATAGTAGCAGAATTGTGCATAATGTCTGCATCGTTTTCCCCAGTAAAAATAAAACCAGCACCGCCCATATCTGCAGCTAGCTGATATATTTCGTCAAATGGTACCCTGTATTGGTCGGGGACGCTTTTATAAAAATTTCCCAGCTCACCGTCAAACCGAACAGCACGGTTACAATGTTCTTGACTTCGAAGATCAGCAATATTACCGGAAATAAATTCATCTGCTTCAGTTTTATTGTATTCAGGTTCTTTAAGGTCTACACCACGAACCCAATAACCTTCTTTTTTTAATCTAGATACAAGATGATTACCTATAAATCCCCCGGCACCTAACACTAGAGCTTTTTTCATATTAAATATTATACTAATTTTAAAGATTAATCAACCATGTATTTATCTGATGGGACAGATGGCCACCTAACTACTATTAAATCTGTATCTTCTAAAAAAGTTACTTCAGATATTTCATTAGGGTGGTAAATAAACATAAAACCATCAGTAAAGTGTCGTTCTTGCTGTAATTTGTGATCATTAACATTCATAGAGCCGGATACGACATATGTTAGCTCCGTTGTTACTTTGTGCGTGTGGCGCTGGCCGATAGTACCCTTTTTGTGATGTTGGTGACCTACTTCAAAAAACGGATTTTTGAATACAGCCGGGTTAAAATCACCAATAAACCAACCACCTTTAAAGTCTTTAATTTGATGTACGTCCATTATTTTCCTGTCTCTGCTTTTTGTATTCTAGTTGCATGTCTACCACCATCAAAAGTGGTAGTTTTCCAAATTTTTATCATTTTATCTAGCAGTGAAACATTAACGAACTTACTAGGAATAGCAAAATAATTTGCGCAATTATGCTTAACTGCATACTCCGCGGTGTATTCATTAAATACTAACGCGCTCCGAATGCCGGGCTGTTTATTCCCCGATATATTCATACCTTGACCTGTTCTGCAGAACGACAAAGCAAAATCACAATTACCCTTTCTGATAAAATCTGTAGCTTGGAATACATAATCATTATAATCACAATCTCTATTGACAAATGTACCAAAATCAGTAAATTGTAGGTCGTTACTCCTTAAAACTTCTTTAGCTTGCTCTTTAAGATCCCACCCAGAGTGGTCTGCGCAAAGGGCAATAGGCTTTGTTCCAAACGTTTTTAGTGTATGGGTTACAAAAAAGTTTAGTTCCTCCGGTGTACCCATTAAATGCATCTTTTCAACACTTTCTGTTTTAATACACTTACCATCTTCAATCATTAAATTATAAAGCGGACATACATAAAATTCATTATTGGTGGTAAGATTTTCATCTATCATTTTTCTACCATATTTGACAAATTCACTGCCTTTTGAGAAGGTATATACACCAACTGCTGCATTTTCACTAATTACTTCTTTCTCTGCAGTCCTCTTAACGGTCTTATCTTTGTTTAATTCTGCGTAGCTATAGGAGGGATTGTTACTTTTGAAGGTTAGTATTAATCCATCGTTGTTTAAATCTTGTGTAGTTGGATCAAAAAGTGGTTCAAAAAATACATCCAGGGTGTATACTACCAGTGGGTCATCATTATTGATATATGGCTCTGCCATCAAGCATGTTTCCACAGATCCTCTTGTTATTTTGTCAATAATAATAATTGTGATATCTTCGCCGTATCTACTTTTTAAAATAGTATCAAGAGAAAAATTACTTACATGGTCTCGTCGGATAGCAAAAATTAAATTACACTTATCTTTGTTAATTATAGATTTTAAGCTCCAATCAATCATCTGGGTATCATCTACCATAATTAATTGTTTGGGCATTACATACCCTTGATCTACAAATCTCTGTCCACGGCCGGCTATTGGAATTAATATGTTAGTTTTTTTCATTAATGCTTGCTAAGTGTTTAGAAGTTAGTTTGTGAGCTGTTTTTATAATACTATGTAAATCGGAATTTTCAACCTTGTTTAAAATGGAATGTATAACTGAACCAGCAAACATATCACCAGCTCCTAATACATTTATATCGTCTATTACAGGCAATTTAACGTTAAATGTTTTATCCCCGTTAGAGCAAGTACTCCCGCCCTTATTGTGCAAAATAACCCACCCTTTAACTATCTTAGTTAGTTCGTTTAATTCCATAAACAAGTCTTCATCAGAAATAAATAAAAAATCTATATATTTTAAAATATCTAAATTTGATAATATTTTACCTTTACATGTATCTGCAGAAATTATACCTCCTGTTTTACTAATTTCTTCCACAAAAGATAAATCTTCAAGCTCATTAATATATAAAATATGAGACCAGCTGGCGGAGTTAATATACGGCTTTCTTTTTTGTAGATTTAAATTTGCAATGGAAGATCTTTCTGACTTTTTTTTATTAACCAATATTAGAGCTTCACCGATTCTAGTTGGCTCTATATTAATTTGATAATTAGGGCTAAGCTTAGATAACATCTGCCAAACGTTTCCGATAGCACCCACGGACTTATAGGAGATATCTCCATCAAATACCGTATCCATTGTTAAATGACCGTAAAGCGTAATATTATTCATTATATATATTTTCGTATAATTCAGCAATAACTCCAGCGCCTCCCTTTGAATTAAGTACCTCTTTTGCAGCTTGCTTTATACTTAAAACTGCGTCACTAGGACAATATGTATGGGTTAGTCTGGTTATAATATTAAGATCGGGAATATCATCTCCTACATATATAATTTCATTTTCCGATACACTATAAGATTTTTTTATAAAATTTAATAACTCCTCTTTATCGTTAACATGTAATTCACGTGTATAGTAAAATTTTAGTTTTCTACTTTTTGCTATTGCCCTATTAACTCGGTCATCAGCTGACAATAGGCATACCTGAACATTACGATGTATAAATCGCTTAATAGCTGTAAAATCCTTGTCATTAAAGGTTTTATGTATTACATCGCCGTTTAAGTCATAAGCCTTCCGGCCATCTGTTAAAACACCGTCGATATCCAAAATTAATAGTTTAAACATTGTACCTCTCTATAACATCACTGCATATACCACAGCACTTATTTGCAAAGTCTGTACCTGTATGCATTAATTCCGGGAGAACGGCAATAGATTTTAATGTAAAATCTGTAGCTGCAGATCTAGAATGGTGCCAAATATACCCGCGAGATGTAATTACTAGATCTTCATTTGTATGCCAAAAGTAGTGAACTTTATCTTCAGCCAACTGCATCCGAGCATTAATACCGACGATCTCTTTTAAGCTTTCTTTATTTTTTAAATGACACCATAGTTTTTTATTCTGTAAAAAGTCTATTTTTACTTTATGGCGGCCATCGTCGTGGCCAAGCCAGAAACTATTGTTACTAAAGGAGACATCAATTTCTACATTATAGCCTGAGTCTAATGCATCTTTTATGTAGCTTGGGTCATTTTCATGCTTTGTCCTGCCATTAGTATTACCTCTATGTGATATTAATCTATTCCCACTCCTCGTCATAATAATATTCCCCCTGTGGTTCATATAAATCATACATATAACCTTTATTGTATTTTTCCCACCACATATCAACTCTTGGAAGCACTTTAAATATTTTATCTCTTAAATTCGCAGAAATTTTCATAGCTCGTCCACGGTTAGGTGAAGTGTCTATTAGATAATCTTTAAAGTTTTTAATATGATTATATACTTCAGGATTAAATTTTGCAAAATAATGAGCCCCAAAATAGCATGGAATTCTTACTGTTTCAGTTTCAAATCCTCCTTCAAATTTCGGGGTTATTTCATCACCTTCTTTATATAACGGGCAGCTATATAAATCTTTTATATCCTGCGTATATCCCCAAAATACATGATCCTGTGGGTGGTACGGAAAATGACTCCCCATTCCAATTGCAAAAATATGTCCCATCGGACCAGATCCGTCTGAATATTTTGTCTCAGCTTCAAACCCAATCTTATCAGTAAATCTTTTGAGCATCTCCATACTACTCTTGGAGATCATTTGATCACTTCTAAACTTAATAGTTTTTTCTGTTGTTACTTTATCTAGTCCCGCGTTGGTTGAAACCAATTGTAGGTTTAAATTCATTGGTGCCGTATACGGTACCGGTGATTTAACTATAATGATATTTTTATCAGTTGACTCTATGTCTTCTTCTTCCCAAGTGGAAACAATAACGTTGTCAATAAAGTCAAGCTTTGAATAATATTTTGCAGTGTTATACGTACCTGGAAATATTTTTCCCTGTATTACAATATCCATAGAATTATTCTTTTCTAAATGGCATAATCCAGGTGTCAAGTTCTGATGCAGATGCAGCAAATGGCTCATCAAAAACTAAATTATATTTATCCATTGTTTCCTGGATCTGTGGCTGCCTAATTTCCATATTCCAATCGTGGACAGCTATTTTGTCACCAGGCTTAAGAAGAGGAGCGTACATGTTAAACTCTCTAGCTTTATCTCCACCGTCACAAAAGATGTAAGTTTTAAACTGTTCTAGGTTTTCTTTAATATGATTAAAAGTAGACTCTGTAAATACATTTTTATGGTGATAGTTAATATACGGTGACAGTTCTGCTAATCTATCAAACCAGTGACCCACACCCTCATCATTCCTACTATACCAATCTTTATCTGGAAACATTTCATAAGTATCGAAGATATATGATTCAGTAATGGCTGCCATATTAGCAAGATATGTACTAAGTGCTCCCTTCTGACTACCAAATTCGACGACATAATCAAATCGATTAGATTCAATATAATATTCTTGCCAATAAATGCTAGCATAATTTTGTGACATACCAGCACCCATAAACCGCCTATTAATTATTTTCATATCCTGCAGCGGCATTATTTTATTAGTATACACCTCTTTGTCAATTAAAGGGTGTGCACCGTGAATTTTAGTTAATACATCTTTATCATATTTCATATTAGAGCTTGCTGTAATTGTTTTACTATATCTTTAGTTACTACTGTTAATTCAGGTAGAGGAAATATAAAACCTCCTCCAGAATCAATAAAATCTTTTTCTCGTTTTAATATTTCTGCTTTAAAGTGATATGGCCCGACCAAATAATAATCGGGCTTCATTGCCCTACTTTCTTCTTCAGAAATTAACTTAATACCACTAATAGTTTCAGCTCCGTGCTTTTCGGGGCTTCGCTCTGAAGCATATGGAATAGTGTCTGGACCAATATTACAATAATTTAATATAGTGTTAAGTTTTGTAGATGCTCCACATATATGAATTACCTTACCCTCTTCATGAACAATCCGGTTAACTAAAGCGGTAAGTTCCTCTTTATGCTTTTCAACTTTAGATCTAAAGTCAATATACGGCGTATCTTGGTCTAAATAGGCTTCATATTCACTAATTTTTAAATTTAAAATTCTTTGCTGCCTCTCTTTAGTGTCGTAATCTACATTATCTCTATGAGTAGCATAGCACATAATACTACCTCCGTTTGTAGGTGTCTTTTGGACATCAAATAACTTAAGACCGGCTTCCTTCATAATATATTGAAGGGGTGCTAAATGGTAGTGAACAATATGTTCATTAACAATAGAGTCATAAGCTAAATTATCTAATAATGACTTCCAATAGGCTACTTCAAATACCCATATTCCTTTATCTGCTAAGAGATATTTAATTTCTTCAGCAAAACGTACTGGGTCTTCAATGTCATAATAACATGCAATAGACGTAATAACATCTGCAGTATTGTCAGGTATAAGTTTATTTACTTCGCTTGAAGGAAATGTAGTATTAATAACCTTAATATCTTTATCTGTTTGTCTTGCTGCGATTACTGACGGATCAATTCCTATTTTATTAAATTTACTAGAGTAGTTTCGTAATAAGGTATTATCATTGGAAGCAATATCAAGAACAGTTCCGGAACTAATGCCTGTAATATCTAAAGATGTATCAACAATCGACTTTAAGTGGTCTTTCATAGTTTGACTAATGCCACTTTCATACCAGTAGTTACAGTATAGTAAGTCTGGGTCAATACTATGAGCAGTTTGAACTAAACCGCACCCTCTTTGAAATTTACTTGTGTTACATCTAACGACTTTATTTGGCATCGGTCGCCTTGGTGGCGGCTGTACCCCGTCTTTAACAAAACACCCCTGAAAATATTGATCACCTAAATCAATAACATCTTCTAAATATGGGTTACGACAAACCCTACACGTTTCCCTATGTATAAGCATACTTTATTATGTTATATAAGTTTAAAAAATCAACACTCCTCATATATTAAATGTATACCGTTACCCAAGCCTGTGTTAATTATTTTGTAGTTGGGATTTATGCTTAATAATGTAGCATGGAATTGAGATTCAGTTGGCCAGCCAGGCATACCTAAGCAGTTACAATCATCAACTATAATAACATGGTCAGATCTGTTACTAGTATCTTTAACTGCTTGTAATTCTTGTATGACTGGGCTTGCAGTATCACCATTATGTGCATCTAGTAAGACCACTAGGCGTTGATCTACAACATTTGATATCATTTCCGAAAGAGCTGTAGCAGAATTACCCTGATAAAAATTAATGTTAGGATATTTTGATTTTAATTCTTTGTAGATAGGCATTAAGCTGCCAGATCTGTAGTGGTTGTCTGTGACGTTTAATTCAACCGTATATACCCTATCGAAATGTTCTGCAAAAAATTCTGTTGTCTCGCCTTCGTATGTCCCCGTCTCAACAGCTACACTTATTTCATCTAAATTTTTAATTTTGTCTTTATATTCATAAAGAATACCTATAAAATAATTAGGACTATACCCATGCTCTTTATGGGCCTCACAACATAGAGACCATCGTTTATCGTCCGTATAATTAATATTTAATTTCATTTTTTTAGTAATTTTATATCATTTTTAACCATATTAGTTGCTAGTTGCTCTAAAGTTGCATCAAGCTTCCAATTTAAATCAGCTTTTGCTTTTGTAATATCTGCTGTCCTAATATCTTGCCATGAATTAATAGCATCGGGTCTATAAAATTCGGGTGAAATTGTAATTAGTTCTGTATCGTTATAGATGTACTTTTCATTTAGTCCTTCACCTTCCCAAGATCCTTTTATACCAACACTTTCAAATGCCGGGTTTATAAAATCTCGAATTGTATAGGACTTCCCACTTCCAATAACATACTCTTTAGGCTCTCTTAAGTTTAAAATATCCCATATTAGCCTTACACAGTCTCGAGCATCAGTCCAATCTCTCTGAGCATTTAAATTACCCAGCACAATAGGTTCAATGGGCTTATTTTGCTTTAAGGCGTGATGAATTTTTGCAATTCCATTGGTAATTTTTCTTGTTACAAATTCTATACCTCTCCGAGGGCTTTCATGATTGAAGAGCCAGCACTGAATAGCAAAAATATTAAATGACTCCCTATAAATTTTTATAAACTGTCTAGCGGAACATTTAGAAACAGCGTACGGATTACGTGGGTTACATGGATGTTTTTCATCTTGGGGCGTATATTCAATATTACCAAATTCTTCGCTGGAGCCTGCATTATATAATCTACACTCAGGGGCATGTTTGCGTAGGCATTCTAAAATATCTAGAACACTAGTAGCATTAACATGAAAAGTTTGCTGTGGAAATGACCAACTAGCTCCAACAAATGATTGTGCTGCAAAGTTAATAAAGAATTTGGGCTTATATTCAAAAATAGCATTTTCAAGACTATGTACATCGGTTAAGTCTATATCTATTAATTTAAATCTTTTATTTTTTATATGTGATATGTTTTTATAATTAGGGACACTTAATCTACGTACACCACCTAAAATGTTATAATCGGTATTTGCTAATAAATGCTCTACCATGTAGCTACCGTCCTGACCGGTTACTCCTGTTACAATAATATTTTTACTCATTTTAATTTTTCGTATCCCACTTTAACTTCTTGGATATTATTACCAAAAAAGTATTTTTGCAGTTCTTTTTTGGCAAGCATTCTATGGTAGTTGGTTTTATCAACCTCACTCGCGAGCACTTTATCTTCTTTTGCTGCATCAACTGCATTAAATGTCACTTCGTTGGCACTATAAAGCTTATCAAATTGATCTGACGACATAATTTTATCAAATGTTTCTTTGCCCACCTGCGCGCGCACAAAATCTACACAATCTTGTATATTTTCGTGCTTCATAAATCCTTTATTTACTTTAAGGTAAAGAATAGCTAAATAATCAAACGCATATGCTTCGTCAACGAGTAAAGTAATCATATTATTTATATAATATAAAATTAATGAAAATCAAGTTTTAGTCTACGTGCCCAAAATTTGTTTCACAAAAATTCCATTTTGGAGAACAATAACCTTTGCAGTAATCAAAATTGGTACCAATCCCACGGCCATATAGTGTTAAGTTATCAAATCCTAATATTCTAAATATCCAACAAAAGCATGTATCTACTGTATGGATTTCTTTTGCCTTTTCAGCTAACCCGATCCAATCAAACGGCCTATCAAAATCATAATCAACAATCGTTACTTCATTATCAAATTTTGGTACATTTGCCTCTCTCCTTTCTTGATGTGTGGTACCGTAAAATCTGTTTGTTAGGACAAAATTATCCTTATCGAATGGACTGTTATTATTAATATATTCTTCTAATTGTTTTTCACGTTCCTTGTTGCGTTTTATTGTAACATATTTGTACCAGTCTTTATAATCTAGACCTACAAAGTCATACTTACAATATAAAAAACCGGGACCTTTATTAACTATACATTCTTGTGTAATTTCAAATGGTATATATAGTAGCTCGTCTGTGTTTATTATTTGCCTAGGGTTGGAAGATTCCAACTGCTGCTTAAATGGGTAATCTTCTTTTTTATCAACAAATATAATATTAGGGTGACTAATGTATTCGCTAATATAATTATAACCTGAATATACAGGCCAGTATATTACATCTGCTTTTTTTGTTTCTAAGAGGCGTACACCAACTTTAAACAGATGTAATATATCTCCTAACCCAGCTGGTTGTCTTATTACACAGGTCTTCATATATCAATTAAATAAAAACGGATAATTTAAATAGCACCAATCTTCTGGAATTCTATACTCTTCTACCTTTTTAAAATTGTATTCGATAGCGGCTTTTTTAGACTCATAAATTTTATCACCATTTTTTTCAATATCTTTAAATATTTTTCCAAGCTCTTCTATATTGTCAAAATAAATTATTCCATCCGGATCAAAAAAGTCATTTACAGCATTATGTCCCCAAAAGATGGGGATACTTTTTGTTGCGAAAGCGTCTACAATCTTTTCCGTCCAGTATCCTGGCTGGCGACAATTTTCTATTGTAACAGAAAACTTATATTTTAAGAGAGCTTCTTCTTTATCCTCAATAGAATTATATCCATGCCCGTATACATCCATGTTATCTTTAAATTGTCCTATTACTTCATGTCTAAGTTTATGACCTTCTACAGCGTTTTTACCAGATGCAATAATTGATGTTTTATTTTCCTTTTTTGTGTCTTTATACTTGTTAATCCAGCACCTACCATGTGGATAATATAAATAGTTTTCACCTTTGTCTAAAAGATACGTATCAAATGTTAAAACGTAATCAAATAATTTGTTATTTTGTTCAATCCACTCATATACATGTGGATGAATTACTCTAGGTTCCAAAATCCATGCAATTTTTCGCTTAACAGCTGATGCTTTATGAATGTCATCTAAGCATAAGTCAGTTATAAAGCAAGATTTACTAACTAGTTTATTTTCAAAGCACCACTTTACATGCTGGTTTATGCCTTTGTGACAGGAGGATGGCTCTCCTCCAAAATTTTTGTCTCTAATGTTAATTTCTACCATGATTTTATATATTCTGTAAGTTCTTCTTTAGTCATATCCTCTACCTTCTGTACCTCTTTTGTATTATGTTCATAATACTCATGATTGTCTTTGTCTATAATACCTACCATTTCTTTTTCATGCGGAAGGTGAAAGAGTAGGGGGTTATTACCGCTCATTCCTGCTACTTGGACGCCTAGGGCACCAGCACGAGAAATAATTTCATTATCTTCATATCCCCATCCTATAAAATTTGGATTAAAGCAGTTTATTTTTTCAAAAGTTTCTTTTGAACCTAGAAGGCAGCCACCCACAGCTTTAGTATTACCGACAGCATATAGATTATTGCGATAGCCAGTTGTTAAATTTGTTTTGTCTATAAATGAATCAATAAAATCATATAAGCCATCTACACCTTTAATTTGATTTTTTAATGAGTGTTCGAGATAAATTGCAGTTCCATTGTATCCCATGCAGAGATAGTTATGTTTATTAATAAGCTTTAAACTTTTAACAATACTATCTAAACTTACAATACAGTCTATATCTAAAAAGCACACAATATTATTTGTAGCATGCTTAAACCCTAAATTATAAGAAATGCACTTATTATATACACCATCGTTCTTATAAAAGATATACTTGTCCTCTTCATTTACCAGATGCTTAATTCTTTCTTCTGAATCATCTTCAACAAATACAAATTCACTATTAGGGTAAATTTTTTTATAATATGGATATACTAAATCAAAATTTTTCATTCTTTCATCAGTATCTTTTCTAAAATGAACTATAAACGATATTTTTTCTTTAGGTTTTTTAAGCTTTAAAAAATTTAAAACGTCCGGGACTTCTACCATATCTACAGTTGTAGGGCCAGTGCCATTTTTATTAGCAAAATATTCCCATGATTCCTCTATATTTGACTGCCAGTCTTTTCTTGGTCTAATTGCTGAGCTTTCTTCTGAACATGCCTGCTCTTCAACGTAGTCTAAACTATTTGCGAGATCAGGCCACCACCAATACGGAGTAGTATACCCTAACTTTGCTAAATGATATGAATGATCTACATGCTCAAATGCATTAGTATATTTTTCGTCATATAGACCTATATCCTCCAAACATTTTCGTGTATAAAAACATACCGCTCCAACGCAATGCATGTTAAGGGAAATTTTAATATCACCGTAGTCGATAACTTTACGGGGTACAGGATCACCTCCACTTACCATTCCTTTATTAGCAGGTCCATGATAAGCAAACATAAAATGTTCTATTCCCGTTGTTTTATATGCTTTAATATATTCTTTAAATAGATTGCCTTTAAAGAGCATATCATCTTCAACTAATATAATATAGTCACATCCCTTATCTAAGAGATGTTTCATGGCTCGATTTTTAGCTCTCCCAACCCCCTCACCTCCTGTAGTTTTAATTACCGGTGCTTTTGTATCTTCTAAAAGATCTTCACCATCATTTACAACTACAATATAATCATACCACTTATGGTCTATAGATTCCCGACATTTTTTAAAGAAATCTGGCCTATTACATGTAATAATACCAACTCCAATTTTTTTACTCATATTCCAAATTTTCTTCTAAGATCTTTTTCCTTGTTTTCCTGCTCTAGGCTAGCTTTTTGTTGAGTTAATAGGTCTTCTAATTGATTTAAATTATTAGCATTAAGAACTGATTCTTCATCATCATACATTTCACCGTCAGGTGTAACATACTCACTAATTAAATCAATACGCTGTTGCTGTTGATTAGGTAACGGTAAAATGCAAGGTGTATCTCCCTTAGGAAAGAATATATCTGCTTCAGGATTTTGTACATATTGATTGTAAAGGGAATTAAAAATATTATCAATCTCTTTTATGAATCCTACATCTGTATCCCTAAATCCGTCATCCTGTACAGCTTGTGTTTCATCAAAGCGACATAAAAAAATAATATCTAACTTTCTCATCGACTCTTTCATTAAGGCAATTTGTTCAGAAGTAAACTTTTTTGTAAAGCCTTCAACGTTCTTGTCATTACACCACATAGAATACGCAATATTATCTAAAGGACAACGATCATATACTACCTTATCATCCTTTTCATTTAATTGAAGTTGATCAACCATGAAGTCAAGAATTTGTGATTGTGTCTCTGTAGTTGTGTTAGAGGAATGATCAAGATTTTTTTCCTCTATTATATCTCTATATGTTTTTTCTGGAGTTGTATAATTTGTCCAGGTATGTAAAAAGCTCTTTAGCAGTGTTGTTTTACCGCTGTTACCAGTTCCAGAAAATGCAATTCTCATACTATATATAGTAGGTTAAACCTTTAATGCCATATCCCAAATTAACAAGTGCAATCTAGGTGAAAATTTTACATTCATTGATTTGGCATACTCTGCTACTGCAACTGCCTTTTCTACATGCTCTTTCCGGCTGCCACAACAAGGCATAAACCAAATACGATCTAACGGCGCATTAATACCTTTATCATCTTTGACATATTTACGCCAAATTTCC
>TARA_R110002012_G_scaffold73953_3_pt1 | contig 25040 bp, 25 predicted proteins | sample TARA_R110002012 | Tara Oceans TARA_R110002012 (sample SAMEA4396515) | marine metagenome | biome: Westerlies Biome; feature: [DCM] deep chlorophyll maximum layer (ENVO:01000326); material: water (ENVO:00002006), including particulate matter (ENVO:01000060) such as... | depth 40 m | reverse complement strand
TCTTCACCCACACATTTTCCCCAACCCGTATCCATTAAGTTTTGTGTCATAAAAGTAGGCGTCATATTTCCTGGGCCGAAGGGTGCAAATTGTTTTAAAATCCTAAAGAATTTTGGGGTAATGTCTTCAAGGTTTATTTCGACATCTATTTTTATTTCGGGTGTTAGTAGATGTGGGTCGATGGTTTCGGAAACTACCCTTTCAAATGCATTTTTAAAGTTTTCAAAATCTTTTTCAAACAGCGTCAATCCTGCTGCATACATATGCCCTCCGAACTGTTCTATGTGTTCCGAACAACTTTCCAAAGCATTGTAAACGTCAAATCCGCTAACGGAACGGGCAGAGGCGGCAAGCTTTTCACCACTTTTGGTAAACACCAAAGTGGGGCGATAATAGGTTTCCGTCAAACGGGAAGCCACGATGCCGATTACGCCTTTGTGCCAATTTTTTTGATAAACTACCGTGGTCTTTCGTTCCTGTTCGTTATTTTGAATTATTTGCTGAAGGGCTTCCTCGGTAATTACTTTATCGGCGTCCCTGCGTTCGGTATTGAAACTTTCAATTTCGGCAGCGTAGGTTTCGGCTTTTTCAGAATCTATTTCTGTAAGTAGCTTTACTGCATGGTTTCCGTGTTTCATGCGCCCGGCAGCGTTAATACGCGGGGCGATAACGAAAACCACATCGGTAATGGTAAGGGTTTCTTTTTTCACTTGCTTTAAAATAGCCTGTATTCCAGTTCGCGGATTGCTGTTTATCACTTTCAAGCCATAATGCGCCAGTATTCTATTTTCGCCTGTGATTGGTACAATATCCGCAGCAATTGCAGTAGCAACTAAATCTAAATAAAGCAGTAAATCGTCAAGCTGTAAACCTCTCTTTTCAGCTAATGCTTGAATTAATTTAAAGCCCACGCCGCAACCGCAAAGTTCTTTGTACGGATATTCGCAATCTTCACGTTTTGGGTCGAGCACCGCAACGGCGTCGGGAATTTCCTTTCCCGGACGGTGATGATCGCAGATTATGAAATCTATGTTTTTTTCAGAAGCGTAGGCAACTTTATCAATGGCTTTTATGCCGCAGTCCAAAGCAATGATAAGCGAAAAACCATTGTCCTCGGCATAGTCAATTCCTTTATACGAAACGCCGTAGCCTTCGTCATACCTATCTGGAATGTAGGTTGAAACATTTGGATAGTAACTTTTTAAATAGGAAGAAAGCAATGCCACACTGGTAGTTCCATCCACGTCATAATCACCATAGATTAAAATATTTTCTTCGCTTTCAATTGCTTTTTCAATTCGTAGAACGGCTTTGTCCATATCCTTCATTAAAAAAGGATTGTGTAAATCTTCCAAACTTGGGCGAAAAAATCTTTCTGCTTCCTCAAACGTTTCAATACCGCGCTGTACTAAAAGCGATGCAATTATCGGTTCTACTTTTAATGCCTCTGAAAGTGACTTTACTTTTTCAGGATTGGGTTTTGGTTTTAGGGTCCAGCGCATATTCTGTAAAATTCCAAATTTTAAAATTCCAAATTCCAACTCTGGCATAAGCTGAATTTAGAAAAAAGGGGAGAGGTGTAAAATTACAAATTCTATTTTGTATTTTGGAATTCCAAAAGTAGTTAAAAATGCCATTAGTAAACCCACTTTCCCCAAACCACGATAGTGAAACAAAACAATTAGCCGAATTCTTTAATGAAACGCTCGGCTTTTGCCCAAACAGCGTGCTTACCATGCAGCACCGACCGGCGATAAGCAAAGCGTTTATAAATCTCAACAAAGCCGTGATGGCGAATGAAGGGCGCGTTACTTCTGCTTTAAAGCGAATGATTGCCTGGGTAAGCAGCAATGCTACGGGTTGCCGTTACTGTCAAGCGCATGCAATCCGCGCTGCGGAACGTTATGGGGCCGAACAAAAGCAACTCGATAATATATGGGAATATAGAACCCATCCCGCCTTTTCGGAAGCAGAACGCGCCGCACTCGATTTTTCCCTTGCGGCTAGCCAAGTGCCAAATGCGGTGAATGATGAAATTAAACAACGACTTTACAAATACTGGAACGAAGGTGAAATTGTGGAAATGTTAGGCGTTATCTCGCTTTTTGGCTACCTAAACCGTTGGAACGATTCCATGGGAACTACTATTGAAGAGGGCGCTGTGGAAAGTGGGGAGCAGTATCTTGGCAAACATGGGTGGAATAAGGGAAAACATATTTAATAGCTTAAAGATGATTAAAAAATTACTATTATTCTCATCATTAATAATACTTCTATTTTCCTGTAATAAAGTGATAGATGCTGTTGATGAGGTTCGGATGAATAAAAAAGAAACAATCACATATGATGATTTTGAAGCCATTCGAAATGATTATGATATTAAACTGTATTATGATAATGATAAGGAACTTATGACGGGTCACTTTGTAGTAGTTTATCAGGGAAAGCCTTCAGAAGAGTTCCAGACCAAGCGTGGTTTCTTAAATGGGGTTTATGCTTCTTATAATTCAAATGGACAACTTACTAAGGGGTACAATTATAAAAACGGCAGACAGGATGGAATTCAAAGGGAATTTTATGAAACGGGTGAATTGCTTTCTGAAGTTAATTATGAAGCGGGAAATATGGTAGGTGAAAAATTATTTTATGATAAGGTCGGCGATGTTAAGGCAAAGCTCAAAATAGAAAACGGAGTAGAATATAAGCGCTATTATAAAGATGGAAAGGTAGCAATTGCAGAATTTAAAAGAAACTGGAAAGGAAAGGAGCTAAATATGATGGTTATTTACGATGCTTTTGAGAATGTTCAGCTTGCATTTGGCAATAGCAATGATCCAAATGAGAAAAATATATTTTATGTTTTTGACGCTAACATGGAGCTTTCCGATACCGTTGATGCAACAATAGATCTGCAAAAAGCACAGTATTATATGGGTTTAATTCAGCGGACAGCCATGGCAGTTATGGAATAGATATTATTTCTTCCCCGAAACCACCACAACAATCTCCCCTTTCGGCGGTTTATTTTCAAAATGTTTAAAAACTTCTTCCGCAGTTCCTCGAACAGTTTCTTCGTGCAGTTTTGTTAGTTCCCGCGACACTGAAATTTGTCTGTCTGCACCAAAAAATTCCACAAATTGTGCAAGTGTTTTTAGCAGTTTGTGCGGCGATTCATAAAAAATAATGGTTCTGGTTTCTTCGGCCAAAAGTTCGAGTCGGGTTTGTCTGCCTTTTTTCACAGGAAGAAAGCCTTCAAAAACAAATTTATCATTCGGAAAACCACTATTTACAAGTGCTGGAACAAAAGCGGTGGCTCCGGGCAAACAATCAACTTCAATGCTAGCTTCCACACAAGCACGGGTTAATAAAAATCCAGGGTCGCTAATGGCCGGGGTGCCTGCATCGCTAATGAGGGCGATGTTTTCGCCGTTTTGAATTCGCTTTACAATTCCTTCCACGGTTTTGTGCTCGTTGTGCATGTGGTGGGAGTGCATTTGGGTTCCTATTTCGAAATGCTTTAAAAGTTTTCCGCTGTTGCGGGTATCTTCGGCGAGGATTAAATCTACTTCTTTTAGCACTTCAACAGCGCGGAAGGTCATATCTTTTAAATTGCCAATGGGTGTGGGCACCAAATAGAGTTTTCCCGTCATAATTTATGGGCGTACAGTTTTTCCGAAGAAATAAGAGATTAGTAATAATAAAATTCCGACCAATGGGAGGGTAATCTCTGGGTCGCCCAAGCGATAGTGTGCAAAGCAGGCCAAGACCATATCAAAAAAGAGCCCGGCGTATGCCCATTCCATAACCCATTTTGGTTTTCGTAAAAGAATAAATAAGATTGCCAAAATTTTTGCGAGCGCCATTGGAATGACTAAATAGGTGGGGTATTGATAATCTTGATAATAACCTTCAATTACCGCGGTATCGGTTAAATACATAACTGCGGAATACAGAAAAAGAGCACTTAGCAGCCCTGTGGCTATCCAATAGATTGTTTTTTGGGCTGTCATAGTACTGGTTTTTAATTGAAACGCTTTTCAATAATATTCATAAACCTTTCCGAATACTCTTCTTTGTTAAGCCAATGGTTATAGTCTGGCTTAACGTTACCTTTTATAAATCTTTGTGCTTCCTCAAAACTTTCCATAGTATTTATTTGTGAAAGTACACGGGTGTAATCTTCGGTTTGCCCTTCAAAAAGATGCTTTATAAATGCCAAACGGTCGTTCAGGCCAATATTTAAACCTTTGTTAAGCGTATCATTGATTGATCTTGCGCGTGATTCGGTCATTGTTTTACTGGCTTCTTTTCCTTCAACGGATTTAGGGAAAATCGTAGTGGCTTTTCTTTCAAATTCAGGCATTTGTTGGTAGTTTGATGCAAACTCCTCCAAATCATTTTTAGCATATTTTGCAGTAGGCTTTTCCTGGATTTTGGTACTTTCAGATTCGTGATTTTTTGGAAGCATTTCGTCCAAAAGTTCGTCTATTCGCTCGCTTTCTTCTGGCATTTGTGCTACGATGTCCTTTATTTTTTCCATCAAAGGTTCAATCAGGTCTTCCTTATGTTCGGGTTGTGGCACGGGCTCGGGTTCTTTAAACCAGTTTTCCTCACGGAAACTTTTTGAATCTAGCGATTCAGCTATTGATTGTTCGGAAGGATCTTCCAGTTGATTTTCAAGATATTCAAGAACGGCCAATTTTTCATAAAGCTCACCCACCAATCCCTTTACGGAAGCGGTTTTAAACGTTTTTTCTTCTTCAATTAATAGTTGTGCTAGCGCTGTTACCCGCTCACGGAGTTTCTTCTTCATATCTTTTTAAATTAACCGGATTTTCTATTTTGTTTTTATAAATTTACGCATCCTTTATGTAAACGTCAACTATTTTTGTTTTCTTGTTTAAAACCACAAACAATCTTCAAGTTGAATACGTTTACGGAATAGCATTAGTACTAAATGTTTAGCGTAAAATTAAACTATGTTTCTTGAAAATACCGTAAATCAGAAAGAACAATTTGGCTGGATTGAGGTTATCTGTGGATCTATGTTTTCAGGAAAGACGGAAGAACTCATCCGTAGATTGAAGCGCGCACAGTTTGCCCGACAAAAAGTTGAGATTTTTACACCATCCATAGACACGCGCTATGCCGAGGATGCCGTGACAAGCCACGATAGCAACCAGATACGATCAACGCCCGTGCCAGCTGCGGCAAACATACCCATATTTGCAGATAATTGTGATGTAGTAGGGATTGATGAGGCACAATTTTTTGATGACGAAATTGTAAAGGTTTGTAATGACCTCGCCAATCGCGGCGTTCGTGTGATAGTTGCAGGATTGGATATGGACTACAAGGGAAATCCTTTTGGGCCAATGCCCGCATTAATGGCTACAGCCGAATATGTTACCAAGGTTCATGCCGTATGTACCCGCACGGGAAACCTTGCCAATTACAGTTACCGCAAAGCGAAAAGCCAAGACCTTGTATTGCTTGGTGAAACTGAAGAATACGAACCGCTGAGCCGTGCTGCATTTTATAAGGCGCAACTTCGGGACAAAGTGGTAAAACTGGAAGTAAAAGACGCTGAAGACCTGAGTAAGCAGAATGCTCCTGAAAAACCTGGAAAACAAGCGTAATATGCCCAAAGCCACCGAAACATTATTGGAGATTGATTTAAATGCACTCGACAATAATTATAAATACCTTACCTCAAAATTAAAGCCCAACACTAAAGTACTTGCAGTAGTAAAAGCTTTTGCCTATGGAAGCGATTCTGTAGTTATTGCAAAAGAACTTGTGGTATTAGGTGTGGATTACTTTGCCGTTGCTTATGCGAACGAAGGCGAAACATTGCGAAATGCTTCTGTAGAAACGCCCATTTTGGTGCTGCACCCACTACCCATTAATTTTGATGTAATTTTGAATAGATGTTTGGAGCCTAGTATTTATTCACGGAAAATGCTTGAGGAATTTATCGCTTTTGCAGAAGTAAAAAAACAAAGCCATTATCCAATACATCTAAAGTTTAATACGGGATTGAATCGTTTAGGGTTTATAGATAGTGATGTTGATTATATTGCTGAAACGCTTTCAAAGACAGATAGTGTGAAGGTAAAATCAGTTTTTTCGCATCTTGCTGCAAGTGAAGATTTAAAGCTAAAGGATTTTACAATGGGACAAATTGAAGGTTTCCGCAAAATTTCCGAAGTACTCTCAGAAAAACTTGGGTATAAGCCCTTATTGCACTGCGCCAACACTTCTGGAATAATCAACTATCCCGAGGCACATTTTGATATGGTGCGAACGGGAATAGGACTTTATGGTTTTGGAAATGCTAAAGAGGAAAACAAACATTTAAAACCTGTGGGTACTTTAAAAACATTAATTTCACAAATACATACAGTACAAGAAAATGAAAGCGTAGGTTATAACCGTGGTTTTGTTGCTGAAAAAATTACCCGTTCCGCAACCCTTCCTATTGGCCATGCAGACGGCATTCCCCGTTCCTATGGAAAAGGTAAGGGTTGGGTAACCATACACGGAAAAAGAGCTCCCATTCTTGGCAATGTTTGTATGGATATGATTATGGTAGATGTTACCGATATAGATTGCGAAGAAGGTGATGAGGCAATTGTGTTTGGCCCTTCCGCAACTGCCGAGGAATTATCGGCAGCGATAAATTCTATTTCATATGAATTGATTACCGCAGTTTCCCAAAGAGTGAAACGAATTGTTTGTAGGAATTAATCCCTTTTGGGAAATTATTTGAAAAAATGAATTCTTTTTAATTAATTTAGTGGCTATTAACTTCTAAAACCAATCAACATGTTAAAAGAATTTAGGGATTTTATTATGACCGGCAACGTGATAGACCTTGCCGTAGCCGTGTTGCTGGCTGCTGCTGTTGGCACGGTTGTTTCAAGTTTCACCAATGACGTGATGATGCCTATAGTGGGTAATTTTACGGGGGGTGTTGACTTTGCCGATTTAAAAGTAGTGCTTTCAGAGGCTGTGATTGCTCCTGATGGAGAAGTTACCAAGCCCGAGAACGCCATTATGTATGGAAAATGGATAAACTCTATCATCAATTTAATTATCGTTGGGTTTGTATTATTCTTAATAGTAAAGGCATACGGAAAGGTACGCAAGAAAAAAGAAGAAGCGCCAGCACCAGACCCAGGACCATCTGAGAAGGATTTACTGATGCAAATTCGCGATGAGCTTAGAAAAAAATAATTTACAGCCACCACTGCATTACATATTCTAACCTAAACCCTCTTCAAAATGGAGAGGGTTCTTTTTTGCTTTTATTCAGAAATAATAATTTACTATAAATTACTTTTGCATAAAACTATAAAACATGAAATTAGCTTTGGTAGGTGCCACCGGGATGGTTGGTGAGGTAATGTTGAAAGTGTTGCAGGAACGCAATTTCCCGATTGACGAATTGTTGTTGGTGGCTTCAGAAAGATCTGTAGGGAAGGAAATTTCCTTTAAGGGAAAAAGTCATAAAGTAATTGGCTTGGAAGATGCCGTTGCCGCAAAACCCAACATCGCTATTTTTTCCGCTGGAGGAAATACATCATTGGAATGGGCGCCAAAGTTTGCTGAGTTGGGTACAACCGTAATAGATAATTCTTCGGCTTGGCGAATGGAGCCCGACAAGAAGCTAATTGTTCCCGAAATCAATGCATATTTGTTGACAAAAGAAGATAAAATAATAGCAAATCCCAATTGCTCAACCATACAACTGGTCATGGCGTTGGCACCCCTTCACAAGAAGTATAGAATGAAAAGAGTGGTAGTTTCTACCTATCAATCTGTTTCAGGAACGGGCCTAAAGGCAGTACGGCAAATGGAGAACGAAATGGCGGGAGTAAAGGGAGAAATGGCTTACCCGTATCCTATCCATAAAAACGCGCTTCCACATTGTGATGTTTTTGAAGCGAATGGTTACACAAAGGAAGAGATGAAACTGGCGCGTGAGCCACAAAAAATATTGGACGACCGTTCTTTTTCAGTAACTGCTACTGCAGTGAGAATCCCGACAGCTGGCGGGCACAGTGAGGCAGTTAACGTACAGTTTGAAAATGATTTTGAGTTGAGTGATATACGAAAAATACTTCACGAAACACCAGGTATAACCGTTCAGGACAATCCAGATACCAACACATACCCTATGCCTATGTACGCTCATGATAAAGATGAAGTGTTTGTTGGAAGAATACGTCGGGATGAAACGCAACCCAATACCCTAAATATGTGGATTGTAAGTGATAATCTTAGGAAAGGGGCTGCAACGAACGCCGTTCAAATAGCAGAATATTTAATTAAGAATTTACTTGTTTGATTATTTTAAGATAAAAACTGAATATTTTTTTAAAATTTTGTTAAAAAAACGCACTTTATTTAAAGGTGCGTTTTTTATTTTTCAGTATCTTTAAAGGATTAACCCTTAAACGTAAAGCCTATGAATTCAACATTTACTAAAATCCTGAGAATCGTTTTAGGCTTGGGATTACTATTTTTTGGACTTAGCAAATTGATTAACCTTCATATTATGCCCACCCATATATATACTGGAGATGCGGCTATTTTTATCGATTCGCTCAGCAGCACAGGCTACATTCTAAAAGTCATTGGAATTTTGGAAATCTTTATCGGATTGCTTTTGCTTATTAACAAATGGGTTTCGTTTGCATTGCTTTTGTTGGCACCTATTACGGTTAATATCTTATTATTTCATTTATTTTTGGATACACCAGGCCTTCTTGTAGCCTTGGTGATAACTATATTAAATGTTATTTTGATTTATAAACATTGGAAAATTTATAAACCTTTATTTCATTAAATCCAACTGTATACAGTATTTAAGGGCTTCTTTACGGAGCCTTTTTATATTGCAATATTTCCTTTTAAGTAAAAACATTACATTTACAATTCCAAAAAATCAATAATATGAAATTTACAATTGTTCCAGCAATCCTTATACTTGCCTTTGTAGGCTGTAAGGAAGAACCGAAAAAAGAAGTTATTTCCGTGACTTATCCACAAACAAAAAAAGTTGACACCGTAGATACCTACTTTGGTGTCGAAGTAAAAGATCCATACCGATGGTTGGAAGATGACCGCAGTGAAGAAACCGCAGAATGGGTTAAGGCCGAAAACGAAGTAACCTACGGATATTTAGAAAAAATACCTTTCCGGGAAGAATTGAAACAACGTCTTTCAGATCTTTGGAATTACGAAAAAGTGGGCCCTCCATTTAAGGAAGGCGATTATACCTATTTCTACAAAAACGATGGTTTGCAAAACCAATATGTTTTATATCGCTACAAAACAGGGGAAGACCCAAGTACAGCCGAAGTATTTTTGGACCCCAATACTTTTAAGGAAGACGGGACCATTTCTTTGGGTGAAACAAGTTTTAGTAAAGACGGAAGTAAGTTGGCCTACAGTATTTCTGAAGGCGGAAGCGATTGGAGAAAAGTTCTTGTAATGAACACCGAAACCAAGGAATTGGTTGGGGATACTTTAAAAGATATCAAGTTTAGCGGTCTTTCATGGAAGGGTGAGGATGGTTTTTACTATTCCAGTTACGATAAGCCTAAAGGCAGCGAGCTTTCTGCAAAAACCGATCAGCACAAAGTTTACTACCATAAAATGGGGACCCCCCAAAGTGAAGATAAGGTAATTTTTGGCGCTACCCCAGAGGAAAAGCATCGTTATATAAATGCAAGTGTTACAGAAGACAATAATTATTTGGTGGTAAGAGCGAGTACCTCAACTTCTGGTAATAAACTTTTTATAAAGGACTTGACAAAACCTGGAGCACCCTTTGTAACTATTTTGGGCGATACGGATTCTGATACATCTATTTTAGAAAATGTAGGTTCAAAACTATATATTGTTACAAACAGAAATGCACCAAACAAAAAAGTTGTTACTGTTGATGCAAATAGCCCAACTCCTGATAATTGGGTAGACTTTATCCCAGAAACTGAAAACGTACTTTCGCCCAGTACAGGTGGTGGTTCTATTTTTGCCAATTATATGGTTGATGCAGTTTCCAAGGTATTGCAGTATGATTATGATGGAAAATTGATTCGTGAAGTTAAACTTCCGGGCGTTGGTTCGGCAGGTGGTTTTGGAACCAAAAAAGAGGAGAAGGAACTGTACTATTCTTTCACGAATTATGTTACGCCAGGCAGTATCTATAAATACGACATTGCAAGTGGTGATTCTGAATTATTTATAAAACCCGAAATAGATTTCAATCCAGAAAATTTTGAAAGCCACCAAGTTTTTTACACCTCAAAGGATGGTACCAAAATACCAATGATAATCACCCATAAAAAAGGGTTGAAAATGGACGGAAAAAATCCAACAATTCTTTATGGTTATGGAGGGTTTAATATCAGCTTAACACCAGGTTTTAGTATTGCCAATGCTGTATGGATGGAGCAAGGAGGAGTTTATGCAGTACCCAATCTTCGCGGGGGTGGCGAATATGGAAAAAAATGGCACGACGCGGGTACACAGATGAAAAAACAAAATGTATTTGATGATTTTATAGCAGCTGCTGAATACTTAATTAAAAACAACTACACTTCCAGCGACTATCTCGCGGTTCGTGGAGGTTCAAACGGTGGATTACTCGTGGGAGCAACCATGACCCAAAGACCAGACTTGATGAAAGTGGCCCTTCCTGCTGTAGGCGTTTTAGATATGCTGCGCTACCATACATTCACTGCAGGAGCAGGTTGGGCTTATGACTACGGTACGGCCGAAGACAGTAAGGAAATGTTTGAATATTTAAAAGGCTATTCGCCATTGCACAATGTAAAGGAAGGCGTGGAATATCCAGCAACTTTAATCACTACCGGGGATCATGATGACAGGGTTGTACCAGCGCATAGCTTTAAATTTGCTGCAGAGCTCCAGTCTAAACAAACAGGAAACAATCCTATTTTAATTAGAATTGAAACTGATGCCGGTCATGGAGCGGGAACACCTGTGAGCAAAACCATTGAGCAGTATGCAGATATTTTTGGGTTTACCCTTTTCAATATGGGTTATGAAGATTTACCTGAAAACATCAATAAAGAAATAAAGCAATAATTTAAAAGCCCCTCAATTTGAGGGGCTTTTTTTTTAATCCAACTTTTCAGTTAATTTTTTAAATGTCTTCTTTGGGTCTTTATTTTCATAAAGCACTTCATAAACTGCATTAATTATTGGCGTCTTGGCTTTTTTCTTACCCTTTTGTTGGTTCAATTTATATGCGCTATTTGTAGCATAATACCCTTCCGCAATCATACTCATTTCGAGCTGGGCACTTTTCACGGTGTAGCCTTTTCCAATCATTGTTCCAAACAAGCGGTTTCGACTGAACACAGAATACCCCGTAACCAAAAGATCGCCCAAATATGCTGAATCGTTTATGTCACGTTTCATTTTGTGAACCTTTTTCACGTATTTTTTCATCTCACGAATGGCATTGCTCATCAATACGCTTTGAAAGTTGTCGCCATACCCAAGTCCGTGTGCAATCCCTGCAGCCACGGCATAAATATTTTTGAGCATTGCCGCGTATTCTATTCCCAACACATCGTCGTTGGTAGTACATTTAATGTAATCACTGCTTAAGGCGTTGGCAACCATTTTTGCTTTTTCATCATCAGCACTAGCTATAGTGAGGTATGATAATCTTTCAAGTGCAACTTCTTCAGCGTGGCAGGGGCCAGAGATTACACCAATATTATTAAAAGGAACTTTATAATGGGTGTTAAAATGATCTCCCACTATAAGACTGGTTTCGGGAACAATTCCCTTAATGGCTGAAAAAACTATTTTGTCTTCCAAAGAAACTGTCAGTTTTTCAAGTTCTTTTTGAAGAAAAGCGGAAGGTATTACAAAAATGAGGCAATCTGCACAGCTTATGGTCTCATTAATGTCATTGCTTAGCTTAAGCTGTTTCAAATTGAATTCAACCGAACTCAAATAATTGGGGTTGTGGCCGTGCTTTTTAAGATGTTCTAGTGCGTAATTACTTCGCATGTACCAACAAACCTCATCTAGATTTTCGCAGAGCATTTTAACAATAGCCGTCGCCCAGCTTCCACCACCAAAGACCGCAAATTTTGGTTTTTCTTGCATTTATTAAAATTATGAATTCAAAAGTAAACAATTCTTATTTTATCAAAACATTTAACAGTAGCTTAAGATTGTGCATACAATCTTTTACTGCCTGTTTGCGTTACTGACATTGATTATTGAAATTTAGGTAGTTTCAATGATTTTGGTTGGTTATTTAGTTGAAGCCGCTCCACAAGTGTTAATTTGGCGGGGCGGTTTTTCATTTATAAAAATTCATCTCATCCAAATACTTCCACACTTCAGCCGAAAGCATAGGCCGGATGTTTTTCCCATCTTTTATGCCTTGTCTGATGAATGTTGAGGAAAGTTCAATAATAGGGGCCGCTACTTTTTTTATCTTTTCGTGATTTTCAAACTGCGTTTCAACTTTCCCTTCAGAAATTCTTGGATAAACGTAGATGGAATAGCGTTCTAAAATCACTTCGTAATTTTTCCACTTGTGAAGGCTTTTCAGGTTGTCCTCGCCCATTATCAAGCAGAAATTATTTTTTGGGTACTTTTCTTCCAGATAAGCCAAAGTATTCACAGTATAATTGGGCTGCGGCAGGTCAAATTCCACATTACTGGCCTGTAATTTTGGATACTCATCCACGGCAATCCGAACCATTGCCAAACGATGGTGGTCTTCCAAAAGTGTCTTTTTCTTTTTATGTGGATTGTGTGGCGTAACCACAAACCACACTTCATCCAAATCACTAAATTCCACCATGTGGTTGGCAATAATCAAATGCCCAATGTGGATAGGGTTAAAAGTGCCAAAATAGAGCCCTATCTTTTTTGAAGTCTTCAAAATTAAAAACTGTTTATTTTTTTATGAAATCTTCTACCAAGTCATGCGCTTCCTTTAACGCGGTTTCAAGATCATGATTCTTTATAATTTTATCGAACTGTGGCGCAGTTGCTAATTCTACTGAAGCCTTGGCAATGCGCATATTGATACGTTCATCACTTTCGGTTTTTCGTTTTTTCAAACGAATTTTCAGCTCGTCGATACTTGGGGGTTTTACGAAAACAGCCAAGGTTTTTTCGGGATATTTCTTTTTAATCCGAAGTCCGCCAGCTACGTCAATATCAAAAATCACATTTTTCCCATGGCTCCAAATGCGTTCCACTTCACTTTTCAAAGTGCCGTAAAAATTGTCGCGATACACTTCTTCCCACTCCAAAAAATCGCCGTCTTTAATGTGTTGTTTAAAATCCTTCAACGAAATGAAATAGTAGTTCTCGCCGTGCTTTTCATCACCGCGTGGATCCCTACTTGTGCACGAAACCGAAAACTCTAAGTTGAGATCTTCCTGTTTCAGCAAATGTTGTACAATGGTGGTTTTTCCACTGCCGGAAGGGGCCGAAAAAACAATCAATTTTCCTCCTTCCATCTATAAAACGTTTAGTGCCTGTTCCTTTATTTTTTCGAGCTCGTCCTTCATCTGTACCACTATTTGCTGCATTGGCGCATAGTTTGCCTTGCTCCCAATGGTATTGATCTCACGACCTATTTCCTGAGTTATGAAACCCAATTTCTTTCCGTTGGAATCGTGTGATTTTAATGATTCCTCAAAATATTCCAAATGGTTTTTAAGGCGAACTTTTTCTTCGGTGATATCGTATTTCTCAAGATAGTAGATCAGTTCCTGCTCAAAACGGTTTTCATCCACCTTTTCCTTTAAATCTGCAACTGCTTTGCGAAGTCTTTCTTTCACAGCATCCACACGTTCGGGATCAATTGCGATCACTTCTTCCAACAATTTTGAAATAGTCTTGGTGCGTTCCAAAAAGTCATTTTCAAGTACCAGCCCTTCGTCAGTTCTATATTTGTTGATAGCATCCAGCGCTTTGTCAATTCCTTTTAAAATAGCCTTATATTCCTTCTCGTCAATCTCCTCGCGTTCTGTTTTCAAAGCATCGGGCATACGAACCGCCATTTTTAATAGTTCCACGGGGTCGCCGTTTACAACGCTTGCCAATTGCTTTATATATTGCTTTACTACGCCTTCATTCAGTTGGGTGGTAACTTCCTCGCCCGTTACTTCAATATAAAGGGAAAAATCCACCTTTCCGCGTTGCAATGATTTTGCAAGCAAATCGCGGATTTCAAGCTCCTTTTCACGGTAAGCAGAAGGCACGCGTGTGTTAAGGTCAAGCCCTTTGCTGTTTAAGGATTTTATTTCAATGGTAATGGTTTTGGAAGGCAATTGAACAACTTCTTTGCCGTAGCCCGTCATGGATTGGATCATATTCCTGTTTTAATGAAGGGCAAAGGTAATTAATTCTGAATTCTTAATTCTGAATTAAGAATTATAACAAATTGTTGTTTAAAAATTGCAAGGTCCTCATTTCACTGTAGTACAATTTATTGGTTTGGTGAAAACCCACGTGACCCCCATATTTTGGAGTTTCGAGAAAAAAGTTTTTCATTTTTGAAGCCAAATCTGTGGGATAGCATTCCGAGGAAAGAAAGCTATCGTTCTGGGCATTTAAGATAAGGACTGGAATTTCAATATTGGGAAGGAACTGTAGGCTGCTGTTCTTTTCGTAATAATCAAAGGCATCTTTAAAGCCGTGTGCCGGGGCTGTATAAACGTTATCGAATTCTAATAGCGATGTAATTTGTTTGTAATCGGAAACCGTCATTTTTTCGGGGAAATCCTTCATCTTAGTTTTGTATTTCTTCCGAAGATTTATCAAGAAAGAATTGCGGTAAACCCAATTGGAAAATGCGTTCAAAGATTCCAAAGAACCTCTTAGACTCAGGGGTGTGGAAATGGCAACGGCTTTCTTTATTTCTTTCGGAAATGATTTGCGCTCGCCCAAGTATTTCAAAAGCAGGTTTCCGCCCAGACTGAAACCTACGAGTGTTATTTCAGCATATTTTTCTTTATTCAGTATAAAATCAATTACTGATTCCAAATCGTCGGTTTTCCCTGCATTGTAAGATTGGTAAGAAAGATTGGCCTCCCCGCTGCAACCGCGAAAATTTACGGCCGCTGCGTCCCAACCGTTTTGGTTTAGGATTTTGGCCTGTCCTTTCATATACGTTCGTTGTGCATTACCTTCCAGACCGTGGAGCAGGATTGCAGTTTTATGGGAGTCTTTGGGAGAAAATGACCAATCGATATCCATAAAATCCCCATCGGGTAATTGCAGGCGCTCACGTTGTTGGATTAGATTTGGGGAAGGCCGAAGTTTAGCGGAATAAATAGTTGAGAAATGACCATTTTTAAATGGATATGGAGTATTGTATATACTTTTTACAAGTGGCATTTTTATGGAAAAGTTTTAACAGAAACTAAACATATTTACTATGCTTGCATAACAAAAGTAGCTTAAATTTGTATAAAATTTGGAAACGATGTACACAAAAGAATTTGAAATACGCTGGAGCGATGTAGATGCTAACCGTCACTTGCGAAACAGCGCCTATATAGACTACATGAGCCACACCCGAATGAGTTTTATGCTGGAGAACGGCATGGACCAACGGCATTTGGCTGAATTCAATTTGGGTCCCGTGGCATTTTATGAGCATATGTATTACTTCCGTGAATTTTTTCCCGGGCAGCCCGTAACGGTTTCATTGCAATTGAAAGGTCTTTCGGAAGATGGGATGTATTTTGAATTTCTCCACAATTTTTATGATGAAAAGGGTAAAAACTACGCTCGTTGCGAAATGATGGGAGCGTGGATTGATCTAACGGAAAGAAAACTGGTAGGCCTTCCGAAGAAATTTTACCAAATATTCAATGCTTTGGAAAAAACGGACGATTTCAGAATTCTTACCAAAGAAAACACCCGAAAGTACAGTCAGCGGCCACAGGATCTTTAATCAATATATTTTTTTGGGCGTTTTAGCGTGGAAAGATAAACGCCCAAAAATATTAAGGCTGCTGCACCTATGCGTAGGGCTGTCAAACTATCGGCACCTACCAGCACTGCAAATAGTACAGCAATCACTGGTTGTAAATAGATAAAGGCCCCTATGGTTGACGGACTCAATTGTTTAAGCGCATAAATGTTTAAAAGATAGGTCATAACCGTGGTGCAAATAACCACGAAAGCAAGTTTCCAAATGCTATCAAAGGGGAGTGAGGCCCATTCCACTTCTGCAAATTCTGAAATTCCGATAGGTAGATTGATCAATAGCGCAAAGAGAAATAGAAATTTCATCAAAGTGATGGAACTGTATTTTGGAACTAACGGTTTTACCAAAATCAAATAGACGGAATAAGAAGTTGCGTTTACAATAAACAGCAGATTTCCCACTGGAATATTAGGCGCATTTGGTTGTTCCGTTATTCCAAAAAGGATTAAAACCAAAGCTCCGCCCAGGCCTAAAAATATACCGATACTTTTCAGCCAAGTAATGCGTTCACGCAAGATAAAAGCTGAAAGCACCAAAAGTAATACAGGTGAGAGCGTGATTATGACCGAACTATTGATAGGCGTGGATAAACTCAACCCTTTAAAAAAGGCGAGCATATTTAAGACCATGCCGAAAAATGCACAGGCTATAAATCTTAACCAATCCCGGTGCGCTATTTTTTCTGAAGGAAAGAATAAACTTATAATCCAAAACACCAATGCCGCGCCAGATACACGCAATAATATAAAGCCAAAGGGTTGAATTACATCTGGCATCAATCCCTTAGCGATTGTATGGTTTATACCATAAATAGTGCTGGCAGTGGTTGCCGCCAAAAGCGCAAAAATGCGTTGGTTGGTCAAGTGTTATGAATGGATTTTTTGGCAGCGGCAACTGTTTTTGGACTGCTACCTATAAAGATTTCATCGTTGTTTATTATTACGGGGCGTTTTAGGAAGGTGTAATGTTCCAAAATGAGCCTTTTGTAATCTTCCTCCAAAAGTTCCTCATCTTTTAAATTGCGCTCTTGGTACAATTTCGCCCTTCGGCTGAAGAGCTCCTCATAGCTATCGGTAAGATTAAAAAGTTCGTCTAATTCTTCAGCTGTAATGCCTTGCACTTTTATATCTTGTTTTATGAATGACGAAGGAATTTCTATTTCGGCCATTACACGTTTGCAGGTATCACAACTTGATAAATAATATACTTTTTGCATAATTTCAAAATTAATCAATACTTAGAAAAGGCTCAGCTTCTTTAAGTGCAATTTTTAATTCAATAGGTCCATCGGCATAGCTTGCAATGTCGTATTGATTGTAAACAAAAATCAAGCTATCCCGGGTAAAACCAACGCTTTTGGGAAGATAAAATTCATCATTTTCAAACCAAAAACCATTGTCGTTAATCGATTGGTCCTTTTCAATTTTTTGTGCAGCACGAAATTTCTTTTCCGCAAAAGCTGTAAACTCTTTGTTGCTTTTAAAAAGCTCTTCTGAAGTGAGCTCTTCGCCATTTTTTGGGTCAATGTTCAAAAATGAAGTGGTTCCATACCCGTGTGCCCCGCCGGTAAACAGATATTGGCGCATCTCAAAACAAAGGTGTTCTTCAGAAGAAAATATTTCATTCACAGTGATTTCCGCAAAATATTCACCGGCCATATCGGGGAACTGAGTTTTATCTGCGTTATAGGTCTCTATAAAATTTGTTGCCGCTTCCTCAATACTTTTTGCCGTTGGAATGGTATCTTCCCCCATTAGCAAAGAACTAAAAATAAAATTTTTAATTTTCTTATTTATTTTTTCGGAAACCTCATCATCCCCAAAAACCTCCACATAGTTGATGGTAACTTCGGGACATTTGTTGTTTTTGCATATTGCAAGCTCTCTTTCAGTAAAACTTTGCGAAGAAATCTCAATATTTTTTTCTTGGTTACAGCCCATACTTATGAGTACAATAATTGCTGCTACCGTAATTTTAGTATTCATACGTTAAAAAGAATAGATGGTTAGCTATCACAAACGAACTCTTACATTTGTATTTCAAAAGTAATAACTTTAAAATCAGCTATTGTAAAAGTTATATTAAAACCTATAATATATTCATAGTTGCCGATTATCAATTTAAAATTTTATCTAACTATATGAAATTCAACACAAAAACAATTCACGGCGGCCTGCACAATGTAGATCCAGCTTTTGGTTCGGTAATGACTCCTATTTATCAAACTTCTACATATTCCCAAACCACTCCCGGCGGGCACAAGGGTTTTGAGTATTCACGAAGCGGGAACCCAACCCGTGCAGCCTTGGAACGCGCTTTTGCAAGTATAGAAAATGGGGAATTTGGATTAGCTTTTGGAAGTGGTCTTGCAGCAATTGATGCAGTTATGAAGCTTTTAAAACCTGGCGATGAGGTAATCTCAACCAATGATCTTTATGGCGGAACCTATCGGTTGTTTACTAAGATTTTTGAAGGCTTTGGAATAAAATTCCACTTTATCGGAATGGAAAATGCCGATAAAATTGCAGAATATGTAAATGATAATACAAAACTCATTTGGGTAGAAACGCCTACCAACCCAATGCTTAACATTATTGATATAAAAAAAGCCGCTTCCATTGCAAAAAGGCACAAGGTGATGCTTGCTGTTGACAATACTTTCGCAACACCATATTTACAGCAGCCATTAGATATGGGAGCCAATATTGTTATGCACAGCGCCACAAAATATTTGGGCGGTCACAGCGATGTGGTTATGGGAGCTTTGGTTTTAAAGGATAAAGATCTAGCGGAAAAACTATATTTTATTCAAAACGCAAGTGGTGCCATTTGTGGTCCACAGGATTGTTTTTTGGTCTTGCGTGGGTTGAAAACGCTTCACATACGTATGCAGCGCCATTGTGAGAATGGAAAGGCAATTGCAGAATATTTGGCAAAGCACCCAAAAATTGAAAAAGTGTACTGGCCGGGGTTTGAAAATCATCCTAACCATGCAATTGCAAAAGAACAAATGAAGGATTTTGGCGGAATGCTTTCTTTTGTTACCAAAGGAAACAATTATGAGGATGCTGTTAAAATTGTTGAAAACCTAAAAATCTTCACCTTGGCAGAAAGCTTGGGGGGTGTGGAAAGTCTTGCGGGCCATCCAGCAAGTATGACGCACGCTAGCATTCCAAAAGAGGAACGTGAAAAAACAGGAATCGTTGATTCGTTGATTCGCCTTTCAGTTGGGATAGAAGATGTGGATGATTTAATTGAAGATTTAAAGCAAGCAATAGGGTAACCTTTAGTGCATAAACAAAAAGGGACGGTTTATAATATAATCCGTCCCTTCTTAAATATTTTGAAGTTTATAAGTTAATTTATGTAATAAATATATCCAATGTTTAACCAGTAAATCCATTCATTGGCTTTGTTTTCGGGAACTGGGGTAGTTCCGTTATTTTCAAAAGTTGGATTAAGGCCGTCTACCCAATCAGAGAAGTAATAGTGCCAGCGGCTGTCAAGCATTAGATCGCTTAAATCGTTTAATTTATACCTGATTCCTACGCTTCCCACAACTGCCCAAGTTGAAGCAGGATCCTGCTGAAATGCATTAAAATATTTATCGGGAGTTGATATCGGGCTGTTTAACGGCCCAAAAGTAGAAGAAACTTCTGGGTCAAAATTTACCCAGTGAACACCAAAACTTATAAAAGGTGCAATTTTATAGGCCCCTGCCGCAAAGTCTCGGATGCTAAAGGGGAAGTATTCAAGTTGAGAACCCACTTCAAAAACAGAAACAGAACCACTCATAGCCCTTAATTGATCTGCAAAAAGTGAAGTCTGGTCTGGTTCTACCCAACGGCCAAAGTGCTCCAAATTAGTTTTGTGGTAATCAATCTCTGTACGTATTTTAAAGTGGTCGTTAAAATACTTATCGCGTGTGTAACAATTACAATCTGCGCGGTATGAAAAGTTAATGTAATGAATAAGACCTACGCCAAAACCCACATTTCCAGCGTTGGTTTCAAAGTCGTTTCGCTGTCCAAAATCTGAATAAAAAACAACTGGCCCCGTAATTAAACCCACCTCGTGAGAAAAGCCAAACTGACTGTAAACTTCCTGCTTTGCGAAGGCCAACAAGAAAAATACCAATAACAAAAATCTGGTATTCATTATAAATATGGGTTTAGATTGAGACACAACAAATATATAAAAACATGTTTAACAGTGAAATTTAATAAAGCTATTTAGCTAATTTGTAAAAAATTGGCGCACAGTTTTTATCATAACGCTTATATTTGCTCCTTCCTTATGTAAATGGTTTTTTAATGTGTCTTTTTATTCAATATCTTAATTAAGATATTTGGCAAAATGCATTGTATCAAACAATTGTCAAGGAAATTCGCTAAAAGTAAAATAAAATTTTAACCAATGAAGCAAAGTATAAAAGATTTCATTTCTGAAGTTGAAAAACTAAATCCCAATGAACCTGAATTTCTTCAGGCAGTAACCGAGGTTGCTGAAACCGTAATTCCTTTTATAGAAGAAAATGAAAAATATGCCAACAAAAAATTGTTGGAACGTATGGTCGAGCCAGAGCGCACTATTCTTTTCCGCGTGCCGTGGACTGATGACAAAGGCGAAATCCACGTAAACAAAGGCTACAGAATTGAATTCAATTCAGCCATTGGCCCATACAAAGGCGGTCTGCGTTTTCACCCTTCCGTAAACCTAAGTATTCTTAAATTTTTAGGGTTTGAACAAACTTTCAAAAATAGTTTGACCACCTTGCCAATGGGCGGTGGTAAAGGAGGCTCCAACTTTGACCCTAAAGGTAAGAGCGATGCCGAAATCATGCGTTTTTGCCAAAGCTTTATGACAGAGCTTTTCCGTCATATTGGTCCAGACACGGATGTTCCCGCTGGAGATATAGGAGTAGGGGGTCGTGAAATTGGCTATATGTACGGTCAGTATAAACGCATTCGTAACGAATTTACTGGAGTGCTTACAGGTAAGGGACGCTCTTATGGCGGATCGCTTATACGCCCAGAAGCAACCGGTTATGGTAACGTATATTTCGCAAAGAATATGCTTGCAACCAGAGGCGAAAGCTTTAAAGGAAAAACCGTTGTTATCTCAGGTTCTGGGAACGTTGCCCAATATGCTGCCGAAAAGGCAATCCAGTTTGGTGGAAAAGTAGTTACTTTCTCAGATTCTGCTGGATATATTTATGATTCCGAAGGCATTGACGAAGAAAAACTTGCTTTTGTAATGGAACTGAAAAACGAAAAGCGCGGCCGAATTTCAGAATACACAAAAAAATATACCGGAGCAAAGTACGTGGAAGGCAAACGTCCTTGGGAAGTGAAGTGTGATATTGCACTGCCTTGCGCAACCCAAAACGAATTGAACGGCGAAGAAGCCAAAATGCTTTTGGACAACGGCTGTATCTGTGTGGGTGAAGGCGCCAATATGCCTTGTACCCCGGAAGCCATTGAGGCATTCCAAAAAGCGAAGATTTTATTTTCACCAGGAAAAGCATCAAATGCAGGTGGTGTTGCAACTTCAGGTTTGGAAATGTCACAAAACTCATTGCGTTTAAGTTGGACCGCTGCTGAAGTGGACGAAAAACTACACGGTATCATGAACGATATCCACGCAGCTTGCGTTGAGTACGGAAAAGATGGCGATGGCTATGTAGATTACGTAAAAGGTGCAAACATTGCCGGCTTTGTAAAAGTAGCCGATGCCATGCTGGCCCAAGGAGTGGTATAATACTTCGCATTTTAAAATTAGGAAGAGCCTTTCCAAACAATCTTTTTATTTAAAAAAAGATATGGAAAGGCTTTTTCATTCTTATCCCGCAATAAATAGTATTTTAGCGTGTTAATATTCAAAACCATATTTCTATGAGGCAGTGGGTTATTGCTTTGCTATTTATATTTCCCTTTCTGGCAAGTGCACAGAACTTTGAGGACCGCTGGACGGGATACTTTTCCTATGTTTCGGTAAAAGATATATCTCAAGGCGACAATAAAATTTATGTAGGTGCCGAAAATGCCATTTTCACTTATGATCTTTCCACACAGGAAATAAAAACCCTTTCTACTGTAAATGGCCTTTCTGGAAACGCTATAACCACCCTACACTACAGTGAGGCATTTGATTTATTGGTTATTGGGTATGCAAACGGGTTGATAGAGATTGTAAAAGAAGGCGAGGAAAACGTTTTAAAAGTGGTTGATATTTTAGAAAAACAGACCATCCCACCCGATAGAAAACGCATCAATAATTTTACTGAATTTAACGAAAACCTATACATAGCAACCCAATACGGAATATCAGTTTATAACTTGTCGAGGCTTGAATTTGGCGACACCTATTTTATAGGCGATGGGGGTGCACAGATAGATATTGTACAGACGATAGTACAGGAACCTTACATTTTTGCCGCAAGTTCAACCAGTGGCATGCGCAGGGCTTTTGTAGCAGACGATAATTTGATTGATTATCAAAACTGGACCACCATAATGGGTGGCGGATTTAGAGCTGCGGAAAAATTAGGAAATGAGCTGTATGCCTCAAACCGCTCCAATACCATTTTACGTTTTACACCTAACGGGAATACCACAGCCGTAGCGAATTTCAATTCAGAGGTACAAAAATTTAGACTAGCAGATAATTTGTTGACTATTACAACCAAAACTTCCAGTCAGGCATATTCCGAAGGATTTGTACAGGAAGCTTCAGTAAGCACAGTGCTGGGATATGATCTAGATTTGCTTTCGGGTTATGGTTTTGGCAATAATTTTTATTTGGGAACTAATGAGGACGGCATGTTAATAGTTCCTTTTGGCAGCATGCAGGCTACCCAAGTGCTTCCCAATGGTCCCATAAGAAATAGCCCCTATTCCATCGATGCTTCCCCAGGACAGTTATGGGTAAGTTTTGGGGAGGTTGACAGAGATTATAATCCATATCCATTATCACGTTTCGGAATAAGCCAGTTAAAGGATACGGTCTGGACAAATACTTCATATGAAGAGCTCAGTTTAGCTGTAAATGCTGAACCTACAGACTTGGTAAACGTAACCATCAATCCAGAAGCACCCAATGAAGTGTATATGAGTGCGAACCAAAAAGGACTTTTAAAAATAGTAGATGGTGTTCCCACCATACTTTATGATGAAACCAATAGCCCTTTGGAAAGAATAAACATTGGGGGCGCTGATGCGGGGATACGAATTTATGGTTCCCAGTTTGACAGCCAGGGGAATCTCTGGTTTGTACAAAGCAAAGCGGATGAAGGCCTTATTAAATTAACGCCTGGAGGCCAATTTCAAAAAGTAGATATTTCAGGAATATTTAATGCCACTGGTGAGGTAGCGCTAACAGAACTAGCTTTAAGCCGAGAAAACTATGTTTTCTTTGGAACCTATGGAAGTGGTTTGATAGGATATAACCCAACAACTGACAGATTGAATAGAATTGATAAAGGTGCCGGCCTGGGTAACTTACCCTCTACTACCGTGCGCGCCGTAGCATTTGATAGTCAAAACAGGTTATGGATAGGTACTGTAAAGGGCTTGCGTATAATCTATAGCCCCGGAAGCTTCTTTGAAGAGGGAACCACCCCAGAGTCACAATCCATAATAATCCTTGAAGATGGGGTGCCACAGGAACTTTTGTACGAACAGACCATAACCGATATTGAGGTAGATGGTTCCAACAACAAATGGGTAGCGACCACCTCATCAGGAGTTTTCTACTTGTCTCCAAACGGGCAGGAAACGTTGCTCCGTTTCACAAAAGATAACTCCCCATTGCCTACCAATAATGTGCAGGACATAGCAATAGATCCGTTTACGGGCGTGGTTTATTTTGCAACCACCCAAGGGCTTGTAGCTTATAGGGGTACCTCAACCGCACCAAGCGATAATCTGGAAAATGTGCATGCTTTTCCCAACCCCGTACGTCCAGGTTTTAACGGAAATGTTACTATTGATGGACTTACCGCCCAAGCCAATGTGAAGATTACAGACATTACCGGAAGCCTTGTTTTTGAGGAAACTTCAGAAGGGGGTAGTGTACTTTGGGACACCACGGCCTTTGGTAAATATAAAGTGCGTTCAGGAGTATATCTTGTATTGGTAACTACCGAGGACAATGTGGAGACCAAAGTCGCAAAAATTATGATCATCCGCTAATGGTTGTTGCTACCAAAGCCATTGTCTTTTCAGCTATTAAATATTCCGAGGCAGATCTTATAGTAAGTTGTTTTACGGAAAGCTCTGGCATTAAAAGCTATTTACTTCGCAATATTTTAAAATCAAAAAAAGGAAAACTAAAAGCTTCTTTTTTTCAACCCCTTACACAACTTGAAATTATAGCAGACCATAAGAACAAAGGAACACTGGAATATATAAAGGAAGCCAAAGTATATTATCCGTACCAAACCCTGCACACCGATATTGTAAAAACCGGCTTGGTTATGTTTTTGGCTGAAATGCTAAAAAACTGTATTCGGGAAGAGGAAGCCAATGAGGATCTTTTTGCTTTTTTGGAACAATCCTTTCAATGGCTAGATAAAAATGATGAGGTGGCAAATTTTCATATTTTCTTTTTATTGCAGCTTAGTTTGTATTTGGGCTTTTTTCCCGATGCTACAGCTATTCAGAAAAATTATTTCAATATAGTGGAAGGAAACTTTCAGGCTACAAGCACTTCCAATTATTGCGTGGAAGGAGAAGCCATAGAAAACTTCAAACAATTTTTTGGAATCAGTCTGGAAACTTTACAGGAGGTAAAGCTCACCAAAACCCAACGTAAAAACTTATTGGAACTGATACTTTCCTATTACAGCTTTCACGTGCAGGGGTACCAAAAACCCAAATCGCTTGCGGTGCTCAATCAGCTATTTGCATAACGAACCATTACAGTTGCCGCTGGAGGTGTTCGTACACACTGTTGCCCAATCTTTTTTTGCCGACACTCTCAAAACCCAAGCTCACATATAGTTTTTTTGCATTTGGGT
>TARA_R110002012_G_scaffold15075_1_pt1 | contig 25076 bp, 21 predicted proteins | sample TARA_R110002012 | Tara Oceans TARA_R110002012 (sample SAMEA4396515) | marine metagenome | biome: Westerlies Biome; feature: [DCM] deep chlorophyll maximum layer (ENVO:01000326); material: water (ENVO:00002006), including particulate matter (ENVO:01000060) such as... | depth 40 m | reverse complement strand
ATGACTGATTGGTTGCATCTGGATATTATCAAAGATTCGCGTGGCTTCCTGGAAACTGGCCCTGCCCTAGCCCGCTATAACGACTTCCGCAAAAATTGGAAACTCAAGCGTGATCCTTTACTTCTGGAAACCTGTATTCCTGGTGTCTTTGCCGCGGGAGATGTGCGCTCGGGCGCTATGAATCGTGTTGCTTCTGCCGTAGGTGAAGGCTCCATGGCAATTAAGTTTGTGCATGAATACTTAGCGGAAAATTAGGGAACAAAAGAGAGCTAGATTTAACTGGCCATCTTCTGCTTCAACTCTTCAATTTTCTCCACAGTGAGAGGCTTCTCGTAGTAAGCAATTACAGAGGGATAGTTTTCTGTCATTTTTTTATCTTCTGGACGTACAGAAGAGGAAAGCATCGCAATTTTTGAGCTCCCACAAAGCGCTTTCCTTTCCTTTTCTTTTAAGAACTCCCAACCGTCCATTACTGGCATATTGATATCCAGAAAGATAATATCAGGGCAACTCTTTTCAAGATAATCGAAAGCGTCCCATCCATTTTGTGCCTCGTAAACATCTTCAATGCCTACACTTCGTAGGACAATTTTATGGATGAAATTTGTTGTTTCATCATCTTCTATCAGCAATACTCTAGTACTCATCTTTTCCATTTTTAAAAATAAACATTGAATAATGCTCCTTCTTGTGGCTTACTTTCAACTTCAATTCTTCCCCCGTGGGAATCTACAATAGATTTAACGATATACATTCCAACACCCATTCCCTCAACCCCAGTGTGCAATCTCTTAAATAGTCCAAATACTTTCTCTGAGTATCTTGAGGCATCAAAGCCCATCCCGTTATCTTTTACACTGAGACAAACGCTTCCATTATATGCGGTTGTTTTCACCTGTATGATCAATGTCTTATCAGGGTCCCTGTACTTTACAGCATTCGTGAGCAGGTTTTGCAATATACTTTTTAAATGAAGAACTGGGTACTCAATTTTAGGACATTCTGAAAAATCGGCATTTATGGTGGCCTTTGATTTCACAAGTTGCTCGGTGATACTCTCCTTTATCTCATCGAATATTTCCCCAAAATTCAGCTTCTCCTTTTTGTAACCTAATGTTGATTTGAAGCTGATAACATCGTTTAGCGAAACCACTGTTTTATTCAGTTGTTCAATACTGTTCTTCAACTTGCCGAATACCTCATTACTTTGCTCATCTATTATCGTTTCAGCATTTATCATATCTGACAGGATTTTGATGTTGGTAACCGGTGCTTTCAAATCATGGGCAGCTACATAGGAAAATTCTTCCAGCTCCTTGTTTTTCGATTCAATTTGTTTGGTATACGTTTTCACTTTGGCCATCTCAGCTTCTAACGCGGAGTTAAATTCCTGTAGTTTTCTTTTGGCTATCTCACGTTCAGTAATATCCTGAATGAAGACATGGATCAGAGGTTTATCTTCAATCATATACTTGCAGGGCGTAGCTTCAGCCATAAAAACAGACCCATCTTTTCTCTTAAAGCTAGTCTGTACATTCATTTTCTTCTCCTGCTTCATTTTATCCAAAACCTCAGCGGAATGTTTTAGCTCATCTTCTGTATGAAGATCAAATATGCTTTTTTCGAGCAGTTCATCTTTGGTATAACCAAACATCAAAAGTGCACTATCATTGCTGTCAATGATATTCATTTCTAAATCATGTACTATGGTTGGAATGACAGAATATTTAAATATTTGCTTGAAGATGTCGCCTTCTACATCAATCCTTCGGAAATCTGTGATTGTAGTTGATGTCTCGGAATTTTGTGATTTAGTCTTACCTTTTTTCATTCTCGCTTAATTTAAATATTTCCAGTCAAACTAAAACTAGCTTGCTACCAAGGATGCGTTATGCCGATTTAGAGCATTCCTTTAAAATTAAGCAACAATTGCGAATGGGGCATATTCATTTTTCTGAGCTGTGGGGCTCCAATAAAACTATAGAGGAGGTAAAAAATTTATTGAAGCAATAACATGTGTAGTCTCTGAATCTTCATCACGTTAAGATCATACCATTACATTTCATTGCCGTTTTTTTCTACGTGAAGTCTATTTTATTAGGAGGGCTGTATAAAAACCAACAACCCGAAACACCTAAAAATCCAAGCCAAATAAACATCTGTTTTATTAACTCAATCGATTGTAATTAAAATAAAGGCATATTTTTCGAGATTTTGAAAATTGATTATGCTAGATTTGTGAAGACAATTTTCAGATTGTAAACCCAAATATCTATGCAGTATCAAGACAAGGCTAAGTTGCCTTCTTCTCTTGCTTTTCCCATGGTTGAGACCAGTGGGAAAGTTCACATCAACCTCCCTCCAGCCGAACTCATCGAGATGGCCCTGATTAGAAAGGAAGGAAAACTCACTTCATGCGGCTCACTAAGTGTGGCTACTGGAAAGTTTACCGGCAGATCCCCAAAAGATCGATACCTGGTCATGGACGACTTGACAAGGAACACCGTTTCATGGGGTGAGATAAACCTACCCTTCGATAAGGAAAAATTCGGGCTACTCTTACAAAAAATGAGAGAGCATCTTGCGGATAAAGAACTATTCATCAGAGATGCTTATGCTGGTGCTGACCCTAATCACCGACTTAATTTAAAAGTGATCAATACGCAAGCCTGGCAAAACTTATTTTGCCATAATATGTTTTTGCGTCCGACTGAAGATGAGCTTAGGGATTTCTCTCACGATTTCACCATCATCTGCGCTCCTGAATTCGAAGCTATTCCTGAAGAAGATGGAACGTCCAGTCCGAATTTTGTGATCATAAACCTCAGTGAGCGCATCATTCTTATTGGAGGAACGGGCTATGCAGGGGAAATCAAAAAAGGTATTTTCTCTGTACTTAACTTCCTTCTTCCTCATGGAAAAAATATTCTCTCCATGCACTGCTCAGCCAATGTAGGCTCGGATGGGGAATCAGCAATTTTCTTTGGCCTGTCAGGTACAGGCAAAACTACTCTTTCTGCGGATCCGGACAGAAAATTGGTTGGCGATGATGAACATGGATGGACTGATGAGGGAATATTTAATTTTGAAGGAGGATGCTATGCAAAAGTCATAGATCTCAGCCGGGAAAAAGAACCTGAAATTTGGGATGCAATCAGGTTTGGCTCAATAGTGGAAAACACGAAGTTCAGGAAGTATTCACGGGAAGTGGATTTCTCGGATAGTACAATTACGGAAAACACCAGGACTGCCTATCCAATCAATTTCATTCCAAATGCTCTAAATCCTTCCATAGCCCCACATCCTAAGCATATTTTCTTTCTGACTGCAGATGCTTTCGGGGTAATCCCTCCTATTTCTCTTTTGGATAAGGGCCAGGCTATGTATCACTTTATTTCAGGTTATACTTCCAAATTGGCAGGTACGGAGATGGGGATTTCTGAGCCTAAGCTTACTTTTTCAGCCTGTTTTGGAGCGGCTTTTTTGCCACTTCATCCTACTCTTTATGCTTTATTGTTCGGTGAAAAAATAGTAAGCCATAACGCAAAAGTTTGGTTGGTTAATACTGGCTGGACTGGTGGTCCCTATGGAGAAGGTAGACGCATGAAACTAGTTTACACACGGGCAATGATAAGCGCTGCACTGGAAGGAAGTCTGGACCAGGTTGAATTCGAGCGAGATCCGCACTTTGGAACAGCCGTGCCTAAGGCATGTCCAAATGTCCCAGGGGAAATTCTCAATTCCAGAGGGACTTGGATAGATGGGGATGCCTATGACACGCAAGCTCAAAAACTGGCTGATGCATTCAGGAGAAATTTTGAAAAATATCGAGACTTTGCTACAAATGAAATTGTAAAAGGCGGTCCCATATAAAATCATAAAGGGAGATAAAATTAGCGCTTTATCTCCCTTTAATATTTAATCTAGCTTAACTTTTAAAATACATCATGAATTAATTTTCTGGTGAAATACTTTTGAGTTACCCAGCCTTTTCATTCTGTAATTTAAAGTTTATTTACCCTCCCACTGTCCCAGTCACTACCTCTCCAGCCCGCTTGAAATGGGCCATAATGACGCCACTGGGTGTATGATGACATTCTAATAAGGCAAACGCAGCAGGAATCGCTCCGTCCACAAATAGCTTTTTCCCTTTACCCAGTGTGATCGGATGGATCATCAACCAAAGTTCATCTACTAGATCCTGTTTAAGCAGCAATTGAATCAGTTCACTACTTCCCCACACTTGTATATCTGAACTCTTCGAATCGGGGGATTGCGAAGGTGTTTTTTTTAGGGCTTCTATTTCGGCTACGCTTGTGAGAAAAAGTGTGTTTTCCCAATTTGATTTGCTAACTGAATTGGAGAAAACATATTTGTTTACTGAATTCACGCTAGGCCAATATTCAGAATGCTCAGGCCAGTAGCTTTCCCAGATTTTAAAAGTTTTTCTTCCCAAAAGTAGATCAGCAGGTTGTAATAATCTTTGCATTATCCTGTCAGAAACTTCGTCTTCGAATGGTGCTACCCAGCCACCATATTTAAACCCGTTTGAAGTATCTTCTTCCGGGCTGCCAGGAGATTGCAATACACCGTCTAAGGTGATCATCGATAAGACTATTATGTTTCTCATATGCATGTAATTAATGTATACAAATCTGCAAAAGATAAGAATTGTAGTTACTGGGTAAATGCGACATTCTTCAGTGTGAATTAAACACTGCGGTATTGCTAGATTTTTTTTTTGGATTTTCTTATCCTTTCTTTTTCCAACAGCGGTAGGTAACGGTTTTTTGCCATTGAGAATTTTTGATAAAGTTTGATACTTTCCAGATCCCGCTGTCTAGAAACACGAAAATAATTTGGGGAATTGACTTTAGTATCGCTGTTTTTATTCATTGATACTTACAATAAATCTAATAGACAAGAGTTATAAGATCTGCGCGCCGAAAAAATTATAACCAATTCAAATGATTTCCGTTTATGCAAGCTAGAAATCAATGCTTTAGTAAATAAACTAGGTTTTCAAAATTTCAAATTTCAGTTGCATTTGTGATGAGAGGTGATTTGAAATTGAAAAGAGTTAAGTAAATTGAAATACATCTTCTGCTATTAAAATACCCTGTATAGGGTATTAGAAAAAAATAATTTGATGGTACATTTGGCTAAATAATAATATCATGGAAAAAGGAATAATTAATTTTGATTTATTGGATACCGTTCTTCGTGAAACCAAGAATTTTTTAATAGCGATTCCGACTGGATCAATAACCCATGAATTGGTTTCTACCTATCTGTTTAGCCGCATCCCACAGCAATTTTACGAGCATCATCTTCCGCTACATTCTTTAAATGTCGTCCCTATGTCAAAGGGTTTTCAGGTAATTATTAACCAGGATATTGAACGATACCTCATTTTAACATAGGATGATCCTTTTAATCGCGTAAACGCAATTTGAAAGATGATCAAGTAATTGGTCTCAAAAAATCACGGAAAAAAAACAAAAAAGCCGATTCTATAAAGAGTCGGCTTTTTTGTTAATGGATTGCACTTATTGCTGCAAAAACTTCAACAACAATTTATTCAACTCCTCTGTATGGGTTAAATTTAATCCATGGGGAGCATTTGGGATAAGATGATACTCATTGTTGGCAATTCCTTCAGCTGCCTGTTTGGCCGAGGTTTTATAAGGCACAATATTATCAGCATCTCCATGTACAATAAGTGTGGGCACATTTACATTTTTCAACTCACTTCTAAAGTCTATTGTACCCCAAGCTTCGGCTGTTTTAATAGTAGCAATTGGAGAGGCATGGGATGATATAGAAAAATCATAATCAAGATTCGCCTGACTTACGCGGTCTTTAAGCTCATTGAAATTGTAGAAGTTTTCATGAAAACTCTTCAGAAAGCCTATTCTATCCGTTTTTAAATTCTGCATTATTTCTTCCAAATCTTCCTCTGGAACTCCGTCGGGATTGTCAGCTTTTTGGGAAACCAAAGGGATAATAGAAGCAATTAAAGCGACTTTGACAACACGATCTCCTTCGTAATCCGTGAAGTATCGGACTACTTCCCCTCCGCCCATACTAAAGCCGACTAAAGTTATATTGGATAGATCAAGCTCTAAAATCAACTCCCTCAAATCTTCAGTCAAAGAGCTGTAATCATAACCGTTTAGAGGCTGGGAAGATTTTCCAAATCCCCTTCTATCGTAGGCAATCACCCGATAGCCAGCATCTACCAAAGTTGATATTTGTGCCTCCCAAGCCTGGTGGCTTAGGGGCCAACCATGAATTAATATGACAGGATCTCCTTTACCATAGTCCTGATAAAAGATTCTGATTTTTTCGTTTCCGTTTTGATGTTTTAAAAATGGCATAAGTAGTAATGTTTAGATTATGTTGAATTATGTCCAAATGCGATGCCATGCAAATAATAGGCTTTATATTAGCTGTATAGATGTTTGAGCTAATATTTCCAATAATTTCCCTACTCTCTTCGGGAAGATAATTCCCTATTTTTCAAGAGCTTTTTTAACCGCCGGAGCCACTACCTCACCATACAGTTCTATAGCTTTCATCAACTTGTCATGAGGCATAGTACCTACGCTCAGGTGAAGTAAGTAGCGTGTCAGACCCATCATCTCCTGTTGCATCAGAATCTTATCGATAACTTCCTGCGGATTTCCCAAAACCAATGATCCTTCTTTTGATCGCATGGCATCAAACTGCCCTCTGTTCATCGGCGGCCAACCTCTTTCCTTTCCCAATTGAGTCATGACAAAAGAATATGGACCATAAAAGTCTTCTGCAGCCTGCTGCGAGTCCGGCCCTATAAAACCGTGTGAATGCACAGCTATTTGAATGTCTTCAGGATTTCTTCCTGCTTTGGTCCAGGTTTGTCTATACAAATCTGTGAAATAGGTGAATCTATCCGGGCTGCCCCCAATAATTGCTAAGGCAAGCGGCAATCCTTTCTCCGCTGCACGGACTACTGACTGCGGGGTACCGCCAACTGCCAGCCAAACTGGAATCTCTGTTTGGAATGGTCTTGGGTAAACTCCTCTATTGGAAATGGCAGGTCTAAACTTTCCCCTCCATGAAATCTGCTCAGATTTGTTCAGTTGCAAAAGCAAATCGAGTTTTTCGGCAAAAATAGCATCGTAATCATTCAGGTCTTGACCGAAAAGAGGAAATGATTCTATAAAAGAACCCCTTCCTGCCATGATTTCTGCACGTCCTTCTGACAGCAAATCTACATGGGCAAATTGCTGAAAAATACGCACGGGATCCTCAGAACCCAGTACCGTTACAGCAGAGGAAAGTTTGATATTCTTGGTGATGACTGCCGCTGCTGCCAGAACTGTTGCTGGTGAGGATACTACAAAATCCGGGCGGTGATGTTCACCAATGGCATAGATATCCAAGCCGACCTGGTCTGAAAGCTTAATTTCCTCCATTAGGTTTTTCATCCTCTGAGCAGGAGAAAGTGTCTTTCCTGTCTTAGGATCTGGGGTGAGTTCGGCAAATGTGCTAATTCCTAATTCCATATTGTTGGGCTAAAATTTGAATTGACAACAGGTGATTATAGGTAAAAAGTTTAGTGGTCGGAAGATTTGTGGAGGGATGCTAGAGGTTTGAAGATAGAAACCTGCAGAGAATTTATATTAGACTACTGGAATAGTGTGTTGAATTGGGTAGTTAGTTCCGAGAAGTTAATAGGGAGTCTGGAAAACTTTTTTTCGAATCATTACCTCAAAACCTTATACGATTGCGTATTCCTTCATAGATATGTACAAGAGTGTTGGCAAATAAAAAAATAGGGCGAATAATTATCCGCCCCATCATTGTAAATGCTTATAGTGATACTTGTCAACTGCTCATCGAAAATTCAATTTTCAACCTTTTCTAATCCGTTTTCAAACTTATCACAGGATTTAAGTAGGCGACTTTAATAACTTGATATCCAACTGTCAATGCAGCTATAATCAATGAACTTCCTATCGCCATGGTAAAGGTCCAAACATCCAATGTGATCTTGAATTCGAAATCCTGAAGCCATCTGCTCATAAACCACCAACCTATCGGTGCGGCTATCAAAAACGCGATAATAATCAAGCGTACAAACTCCTGACCGAATAGCCAGATGATATGAGAAACTCCTCCTCCCATTACTTTACGGATGCCTACTTCCTTAGTCTTCTGAGAAATCATGAAGGAAATTAATCCGTACAGTCCCAAGCAACCAATGAAAATGGCGATGAAAGAAAAGAACTGAATCCCCTTTAATAAAGTGTCTTCGGCCTCATAAAACTGAGCTATGCTATCATCAACAAAAGCGTATTCAAACATCTTGTCCGGATATTGGGCATGCCACAGCTTTTCAATCTCTTCCAAAGTTGCTTTAACTGAATTTCCGTTGATCTTGATAGCAAAATTGGAATACATAGAACTTGCCGTGGTGATCAACGCGGCTGAGATTCCTTCATGCAGGGACCTGTCATGAAAATTTCGGACTACCCCTACTATCGGGCCTATCATGGTTCCGCCATTGGCATAGATCATTTGTCCCAAAGCATCTTCGTTAGAGGTGATTCCAAGACTTTGCAGCATTGCTTCATTGACTACCATTTCCCTCACTGTATCTGACGGAGTGAGATTTCTGCCTGCCAGCATTTCCAGGTCAAACGTAGAAATATAATCCGCGTCCGCCAGTTTCATATTGGTTCGAAAGCTCACCTCCTCACTGTCATTTCCAAATCTGATGGAATTATTCCAAGAGTTATCAGACGCAGGTGCTTGGTAGCATAGGGACACTTTTTCAATACCAGGCAAGCGCAAAAACTCATTTTTCAAGGTGTTCATTGTATTCAGCGAGTCATTACCCAACTTTACCATCACAATGGATTCCTTATCAAAACCAAGTTCTGCCTGGTTGGCATAACGCATTTGATTCATGATGACTATGACTCCTATGATCAATACCTGAGAAATAGCAAACTGAACGACTATCAAAGACCTTCTGGTATTAAATCCGCCAAACTGCTGCAATGAAAGCTTTCCTTTAAGGGCAGCTACTGGTTTGAAACCAGTAAGGATCAAAGCTGGGTAGCATCCTGCCAAAAGTGTAATAAGTACATCCAGTCCTATAATAAATAACAGCAAGGTGCCATCGGACAGAAAGTTGACAGGAATTTGGGTATTTAAGAAGTCATTTACATAGGGAACAAGGAGAATCCCTGCTACCAGTGCAATCAAAATACTAATGGAAGAGATTATGGCAGTCTCGAAAATAAATTGCCAGAAAAGTTGGCTCCTATAGCTTCCCAATACTTTCCTAACACCCACTTCTTTGGAACGCTTCAAAGCTTGCGCAGTGGCAAGGTTTACAAAATTCACACAGGCAGTGAGCAATAAAAAGATCCCGATTGCAATTAAAATCCCTATATCAGATCTTTCCATAGCTCCCCCGTATCTACCATCGAAGTGAAGCTCTGTGAGCGGTTGAAGCTTATAATGGTGTACATTTTTGCTTTCCGGACGGAATTGTTTGACGTAAGGAGCTAAGGCTTCCTCAACTTCTGGCGCACTTACACCCGGTCTTAGCAAGGTATAACAAAACATTCCACTGCTTATTCCTCCCCAAGCATCATCACTTGCCAGCCAGGGATTAAAATCTTTCAGGCTATTATAGGAAACAAATATTTCAGGTTTGATATCTGTGGTAGAAGGAAAATCCTCCAAAACACCGGTAATTGTGAAGGGAAGAAAATTATCGTAGGTAATGACCTGGCCGATGGGATTCTGGTCACCAAAATATTTTTTTGCCAACCTTTCTGTAAGAATCGCTGTATTTGGTTCTTCCAGAGCCTCCTTTATATTCCCTCTAGACAGCGGGAAATTGAAAATATCGAAAAACTCAGGCTCCGTGAATGCAAATCCATTAGGTTCCTTAATTAGCTGCTTTTCGCCATTTCGCTCATAGGAGATCACTGAATTTGATTCATGAAACATCCGGGCTACTTTTTCGCCGTAAGTATGATTTTCCCTTAAAACCATACCCAGAGGTGAAGGCACACTGTTGACATATGAAACCGTTTCCCGGTGTTGCTCCGTGACTATTCTATAGATTCTGTACTTGTCTGGATGAAAATCATCAAATCCCATATGATGCTTTACCATCACAAAAATCAAGATACAGCAGGTGACACTGAGCGCCAATCCTGCAGTGTTAATCAGGGAATACTCCTTGTTTCTCAGGAGAGTTCTCCAGCCAATTTTAAAGTAACTTTTATACATACCGTAGGGGGTTAAGTTTTGATAGGGTTTTCTTGGGCGGATGATACCCGGGCGGAAAAGCAAAAGCACATCTTTGATAAATCGCCAATCTGCTTTTCGTTTTCCCAAAATCTGGAAGTTTCTCTCGTATACTTCTATAAGGTCTCCTTCAATGTAATCCAACATCCTAGGATGGCAGAACCATCGGAAGAAGCGGAGAGGCAGTTTAGGTGGCTGATTCATGAGTTTATTCAGATTGTAGGCTACGTACAGGGTTGGTTGTCGCAGAAGTGATGGCTTGATAGCAAACCGTAATCAGAGCAATTCCCAAGGTTGTCAAGGCTGTAAAGGCAAAGACCCACCAATCCAAATTCGTCTGATAAGCGAAATTTTCCAACCAATTACGCATGGCAAAATACCCGACCGGAAGGCCAATAATTATCGCAATACATACCGGCTTTAATAAGTCTTTAGATATTAGAACTACAATACTTTGCACCGATGAACCCAAAACTTTCCTCACGCCAATTTCCTTAAAACGCTTTTTCGCTGTAAATGAAGCCAAGCCAAACAACCCTAGGCATGCAACCAATATTGCCACGTTGGCGAAGATCGTCAGGATGGTCTGCTGGCGAAGGTTGCTTTTATATAGTCTGTCAAACTGTTGGTCCAAGAATCGGAATTCCAAAGGATAGGCTGCTGCTACCTTGCTGTAAGTCTGCTCGACAGTGGCTATGGTTGCGGCCAGATTACCCGGAGTTGCTTTTATCAAAACAGTCCTCCAATCTTCGCTAGGTGAAATGACCAGGGGTTCAATAGTTGACTTTAACGACTGAAAATTGAAATCTTCAACTACCCCAATGATTCGCCTCTTCGCCTGGTCCCGGACCGTATTTTTTATCCATTTGTCAAGAGCCTGCTCTGGCGTCCATCCTAATTTGGAGGCTGCCGTGCGATTGATCAAAACGGCTTCAAGGGAATCACTCGCCAAGCCAGGCGAAAAATCCCGTCCAGCGACCATTTTGAGTCCTAGAGTAGCTACATAGTCGAAGTCTGCATACTCTGTGCGGGCATTCCACTTTTCGTCAAGCCCTTCTACCTCAAACATCTGTGAGTCAAAAAAACCACCCGGTTCTCCGGACATGGCAGACACTGAAGAAATGCTGGTTTCATTCTGTAGAAGACTTTTGAACTGGCTGAGATTCTTATAGATTTCAGCGTTGTCAATCGCCACGACGAGGGTCTGTTCTGAATCATAGCCTAATTCTTTGTTTTTCACATATCTCATTTGTTTGGATATGATCGTGATACCGACGATCAGAAATACCGAAATGCTAAACTGTATAACTACCAAAGACTGCCTGAAAACCGCTCCGCCACTTCCAAGTTTCAATTTTCCCTTCAGGGCCTGCACGGGAGAGAAGGCTGACAGGAAAAATGCTGGGTAGCTTCCTGCCAGCAGCCCGACTACCACTATAATTCCGAAAAGGAATAGGTAAATAGGTAAGTATTGCCAGGAAACAGTCAGCGAGTAATCCAATAATTTGTTATACCAAGGCATGGACAGCATCAGAAGTCCAATTGAAATGACGCACGAAATGCAGGTAATTAGCACTGATTCTCCAATAAACTGCCCTATAAGATTGCTTCTTTGCGCCCCCATTACCTTGCGCAGTCCTACTTCTTTAGATCTTTCTGCGCCACGGATGGTAGACAAGTTCATGAAATTGATACATCCTATCAATAGAATAAGTGCTGCTATAAAAATGAATATATAAACCGTGGTTTTATCGCCATGTCGGGCTCCATCGGGACTGTTGTCAAAATAGACTTCATCCAGTGGCATGAGGGAAAGCACCCAATTAAATCCATACTTTTTCAACTCGGCACCCATGTATTTGTCCATGAACTGGTCCAATCGATCCTCCAACTGTGATTTGTCCACCTTCGGATCCAGCAGAACGTACGTATAGAGAGAGTTAGAAATCCAATAATTCATAGATTCCTCATTTTTATAGTTGACTAAAGGAAGGACTAGGTCAAACTCAAGATGCGAACTTGACCCTGTGTCGGCCACGATGCCTGTTACCTTTAGCGATAGACGTTGATTCAACTCGATTACCTGATCCATGGCGTCGTCGATGCTGCCAAAGTACTTTTTGGCAGTTGTTTCGCTCAGCACAACACTTTCTGGGAATTTTAAGACTTCACTTGCATCGCCGCGTAGCAGAGAAAATGAGAATAGCGAGAAGAAATCCTCATCGACCGCGACTATTTTCTTTTCCTGAAAGGATTTAGTACCGATTGTGACTAAGCCATCTGTCGGCTTGACGCGAACTGCCCTTTCGATCTCCCCACCAAAATCATTGAGCAGTGCCGGTCCATACATTCCCGATAGGTATGCTACGCTCGACTGTTTACCGTCAATCGAAAAACCACGCTTCACGCGGTAAATATTGCTGCTCTGGGTGTGAAAGCGATCGACATTGAATTCATTGGCGACATAGATGAATATCATCAGGCACACAGTAATGCCCAGGGTCAATCCAGACACATTGATGAGAGAAAAGACTTTGTCTTTCATCAAATTTCTCCACCCGATTTTAAAATAGCTTTTATACATACCGTAGTTGTTTACATAGTGATAAGGTTTTCTGGGCCTAATGATGCCCGGACGAAATAGCAAAAGCACATCTTTGATAAATCGCCAGTCCGCTTTCCGTTTTCCCAGAGTCTGGAAGTTTCTCTCGTATACTTCTATAAGGTCTCCTTCTATGTAATCCAGCATCCGAGGATGGCAGAACCAGCGGAAGAATCGGAGAAATAGTTTCGGAGGTGTGGGATTCTGCTGATTCATTACTTAAATCCCGGCTAAATTTGATTGCCAAATCGTTTCTGGAATTGCTGCCCAAAGTTGATCACGGGTATCTTTGGCATATTGAATAGCTTTCTTTCCAAGTGCCGTGATCTCAAAATATCTTCTAGGACGACCAGCCCGTTCCTCGGTAGCTTCACCGGAAAATGATTTGAGGTAGCCCTTATCCTCCATCCTATTCAGTGCAGTATGCAAAGCACCCATGCTTACGGTTCTTTTTAGACGGGCCTCAATCTCGTCCTTAATGGCTACGCTGTAAGCTGAATTATTTAAGATGCCTACGGTGAGAATTACTATTTCTTCAAACTCACCTAATTGAAAGTTCTTCATAGGAAAACGTTTAGCATTATATCCGCCAAAAGGCCTGGTTTAAAGCCATTAAGAAACGGATTAGCATATTATCTAAATGTAGGATTAATATTCATGCCAAAATCAAAATTGCTGTTTAGGCTAATTTGAGCAGGTATTATGAACTAGTAGATGTCCGAAAAAGTACACTTTTGAGCGTTGATGAACCTTAGTTTAGAAGAGTATTAAGTACTGAGGCTTGAAACTATTTGATAAAAAAATAGGATTGTAATTAATGAATTCAGAAGCAATAATACTATGCTCTCCCTCCGAAGAAACTTGCAAATGAAGAAGAATTTGTGTCCATATAGTGAAGAGATACCCAGACTTGAATTTCATTCTTGTCACTGATGTAAAACAGAAATGTATGTAGGGAGATTTAATAAGGAAAGGATAAAGAATAGTATACTTTAAAAACAGACTTATAATTACTATAAAATTTTCAAACAATGTTTCAAATAAGATCTGAACGCAACTATCTAAAACAGTACGGCTTTAGTGATATTAAAGGCTTTTAATCAAATCGATTAACTTATCCTTTGTGATCGGTTTGATCATATAATCGGTAACTTCGCTGATTGCCTTTGCTCTTCGGATATCTTCAGGTGATATAGAAGATGAGCAAATGTAAATGACGATCTCTTTATTAACAGAAGGATTAATACCAGTGTAGTGCTCGAGAAATTGCCACCCATCCATGATTGGCATGTTGAGATCCAAAAGGATGATTTCTGGTAGCAGATCAGCATTATCCTTATTTTCTTTCAGAAAATTCAACGCATCTAAGCCATTGTCATAAACCTTTATTAAGTCAAAAAGCTTAGTCTGCCTTATCGTTTTTTTTGTTATAAATACAAAAATCTCATCATCATCAATGAGAGTTATTGATCTTGTCCGAATCATCTATTTGGGATTTAAATTCTATAAAAAAAGTACTGCCTTCTCCGGGTTTACTCTCAATCCAAATTTTCCCATTCATTGCTTCTACTTGATTTTTGGTCATATACAAACCAAATCCTCTAGCGTCAGGGTGCTTATGAAATGTCTTACGGATTTTAAATACATTGTCTTTATGTATATCTAAATTAATACCCAAACCATTATCATTTACGGCCAATACTATTCTGTTATTTTTTTTATTTATTGTTTCTATTTTAATTACAGGATTCCTATCAGGTGACTTATATTTGAGAGCGTTGCTTATTAAATTGGATAAAATACTGTCTATATAATTTTGAGGAAAATAAATTACTGGTGCTTGCTCAAAGTTGTACTGTATATCGGCCTTGAATTGATCTATCTGAGCTCCAAAGCGCTGTAATACTTTTTCTAATGCATCCTTTAAAACAATTTTATCAACCTTTATATCAATATCCTGACTAACTTGAATAGATTCTACTAATTCATTCAAATCGTCCATTAAATAATTAACCACTGGTTTTACTTTAGCTAAAACCTCATTTCTTTCTATTTCATCCTGGCTTTGCTCAGCATAGTCGACCAACATTGATATATTAATCAATGGAGCTCTTAAGTTATGAGATAGGATACTGCATAAATCTATAAGTTGAGTATTCTTTAATTCCAGAAGCCTGGCATCCTCGATTGCTTTTAAATAAGCAATTTTTAGTTGATTTTCACTTTCTTTCTTGACAGTAATATCTGAGCTAATACAGGAATAGGTAATAGATTTATCTGTCTGGTTTTCAATTCGAAAAATATTTGTGTCTAACCAATAGATTGACCCATCCTTAGCTTCGATTTTAATCTCTCCACGCCATTTCCCAACTTGAGCAATTGTTTCCCAAATATTAGTTAGTGTTGAGGAATGAATTTTCGAAATTATGACATGATAGCTTTGTCCTAATAACTCATCAGAAGAATATTTAGTTATTCTACAAAAATTATCATTTATATGAATAATAACCCCGTTATGGTCAGTTGTTGCCATCAAAAATGAGTTATCGAAACCGTATTGATATCCTGATAATTTCTCCATAATGAATTTATACAGCAATGCTTACAGACTTGTTTATTTTTTTAATGTGTTACAAATCCTTTACAGTTCGAGCTATATCGTGACAGAATTAGAATTTATTGAAGTAGTTCCGAAAAAAGAAACTACTCAACTTCATAAATTAGCCCAAAAAGGTAAATATTACTATGTATTGAATTTCCAATTGTTATAAAAAAAGGAAAAACCTAATTATATATTTTACTCTTATTTTATTTTAACAACCTCGATCAACTAATCGAAAGGATCAAATAATTTTAAATTTAACATCCTCAACTATCCAAAATCCAAGCCAACTCTAAAATGACCTGAAGCAAAGAGCTCAAATCACATTAAAACCTCTCTTCAAATCGTTTTTAATCAACGATCAATCTGTTTTTTTAAATTTCAGTTTCCCTCCCTTCGCTCAGAAAAAAGATAATCGTTATCCGTATTAATGAGCAATTTACGGATGACGGCATTAGTTGGATTTCGAATTTTTGATAAAAATTAAAAATACAGTATGTTCAAATAAATAGATGCATTTCCTTATTAAATAGTATACTTGAAAGTCTTACAGGTTTAAATTACCAGCTTTAATTGCGAGTTGAAGATTCTTAAAAAAACCATTTCTCCCTTATCTGAAAGTCTTTGGAAATCCGATATTTTTCTAAAACTAAGAAAAAAAATAATTGTTTCACTTGAGGACTAAGGATTGAAGGAAAGTTTGAAAATATGTACCTCTTAAAGAATGTTAATTATCCTATTTGAATGAAAACACAACCAGAAGTTTGGCTCAGAGGTATGCTACCTCAATATTCTCCAGGTCTGCAACCCGTAGCTCATGCTATATTGCAAGCCCAAGAGGAAATCAATATTTTGATGATGGATTTTCCTACTGAATTGCTCTGGGAAAATCTGGCAGGCATGGCATCTCCGGCATTCCACCTGCAGCATATTGCAGGAGTAATGGATCGCATGTCTACTTATGCCAAAGCCGAGAGTCTGAGTTCTGAACAGTTTGATTATCTGAAAGCAGAAGGTGAAAGAAATGCTCAATTAACTATCCAAGAATTGGTCAAGCAACTTGATCAGCAGATTTTAAAATTTTTAGAAGTTCTTTCACAAACTGACCCAGCCACTTTAACTGAATATAGAGGAGTTGGTAGGGCTCAATTGCCATCTACTGTCGGTGGAATTCTTTTTCATGCAGCCGAACACACTCAGCGACATTTTGGTCAGTTATTAGTGACTTGTAAAGTGTTGATATCGAAGTAAATTTTCTTATCGGATTTATGGAAAATTTATTATTGATTATAGCAAATCATAGGAATCTTTTAAAAAATCAAGTTCTTAATATGTGGTTGGATAAATGAAAATTTCGAAGAAAAGCAGACTAAAAGCAGAAGCTTTGCTGTAAGGATTTTTATTAGAGTCCATGCAATTAATCAATGAAAGAAGCATGAGAAGAGACAAGAGGTCAGAGTGGATTTATGCCAGAAAACTAAAATGGCATAAGTCAGAAAACTTATGCCATTGGTCAATGTCGCAAACCATGCCTTCACATCCACTCATCTGATACCTAAATCCACGCTATAAGTAAGGACTTACTCATATTGAGCCAGTGAACATCTATTTAGACAACTTATTCCGCTTCTTCTTGCAAAGAATTAATGTTATTGTCATTGTAGAATTTATCACGATATTCTTGAAATTCCTCTTCCAAAGCAGTCACTAAAGTGAGATTGGCATCTACATTCTGCCACATATCCGGAAGCTTTTTTTCCAGCAATCCTACCCCTAGATTGATATTATCTGCCTCAATCTTGGATATTTTTTTCAACACAGAAGTCTGGCTGTTCTTCAAATCATCAAATTCTCTAAGAATTTTGTCCATCATTTCTACTTTCTCTAACTTATCCATAATTGTATTTTTTAAGTTTATAGCAAAGCGCCACTTATATTAAAGGTATAATTACCATGCCTAATAGGTTCCTGAATTTTTTACTATAGCGGAGCATGATAAATTAAAGTTAGAGCCAAGCAACATTTGAGTGATAAAATCCCGGGGTAAATCAATCAATTTTACTTTTTCGGTATGTCCATTCACCAGAGAAACACATATTTTGCAAACCCTTCTGCAACCGAAGGATTTTGATAAAAACCCTATTTCGTAGTTCTCTAAATTAAGAAGATGCATATTTCACAAAAGCTTATACTCTCCTTGAGCGGATTGCTGGCTATTTTTTCCGGCTGCACTCCCGAAAAATCTCCTTTCGATATTTCCCCCGCAGACTCTTTAGACCCTAAAAGAATGGAAGCGCCCTACCCTTCCATTAGCATTCCTGAAGGTACTGATTTGGAATCTCCACGCTGGAAAGGAATTGACCTGACTCCACAACCTCCAGTGGTGCCAGTGTCGGCTAATGAGGAATTGAAATCCTTTGTTCTTCAGCCTGGCTATAAGCTAACTCCAATACTATCTGAGCCTCAAATACGTGAACCTGCAGCAATTCAGTTTGATGGAAACGGACGTATGTATGTATTGGAACTGAGAACTTACATGCAGGATATTGATGCGAATGGGGAGCTGATGCCAACGTCGAGGATTTCACGTTGGGAGGATCAAGACAATGACGGAGTCTATGAGACAAGCGTCATATTTTTAGATAGCCTGGTTTTTCCTAGATACGTGGTACCGTTTGGGAAAAACACGATTTTGTCTATGGAATCCAATGAAGACAATGTGTACAAATACACAGATACAGACGGGGATGGAAAAGCTGATAAGAAAGAGCTTTTTGCAACAGGTCTTGGAAGATCAGGAAATGTGGAGCATCAGACAAGCTTCCTCACTTGGACTATGGATAACTGGATGTACAGCACCTATAATTCCAAACGAATACGCTGGACACCGGATGGTGTGATACAGGAACCTACCGGTAATCCATACGGGCAATGGGGAGTTACCCAGGATAATTATGGCCAAGTTTGGTTTCAGGATGGAGCAGGCGGAGTTCCCCAAAACTTCAATTTGCCCATTGTCTATGGAAATTTTGGTATAAAAGGCCAATACAAGGACGGGTTCAGAGAGCCATATAGTTTGGTGAAATTGGCAGATTTTGAACCAGGTATGCGTGAAACTAAACCTGATGGTTCATTAAGTAATGTGACAGGATCTGCTGGAAATGATGTTTTCCGTGGAGATAGGCTTCCTAAAGAAATACAAAACAAATACTTCTATGGAGAGCCTGTAGGACGCATTGTCCGTCAGGTCGATTCGGAAAAGATCGAAGGCCTGACTTATATTCAGAATCCATATGGAGAATCGCAAAAGGAATTTATCCAATCTACAGATCCACTTTTCCGACCTGTGGATATGGCCACAGCTCCAGATGGTACCATGTACATTGTGGATATGTATCGCGGTATAATTCAGCAAGGAAACTGGACACAGGACGGCAGTTATCTTCGAACCAAAATCCAGCAATACCAAATGGATGATATCATCGGAAATGGGAGGATATGGAGATTGACTTATGAAGGTATGGAACGCAGTAAAGAGAAACCTAGAATGTATGAGGAGACGTCTGCAGAGCTGGTAAAGCACCTTTCCCATCCAAATGGCTGGTGGCGCGATATGGCTCAAAAGCTCCTAATTCTCAATCAGGATAAATCTGTTTTCCAGGAGTTGCAAGATTTAGTGAACACTTCAGACAATGAACTGGCCCGCATTCATGGACTATGGACACTGGAAGGCTTGAACTCTCTGAGTGCTGACTTAGTAAGGAAATTGATGAAAGACAGCAGTCCCAAGATTCGTATCCAAGCTCTTCGTGCCAGTGAGAGTTTATACAAATATGGCGACAAAAGTCTCGCGGAAGATTATAAAACCATGGTACATGATGCGGACGTGGATGTCGCACTACAGGCTTTGCTAAGCGCATACATTCTTGCTATTGATGATTTCGAAGACATTATCAATACCGCTATTAAAGAAAATCCTGCTCAGGGATTTCAGGTGATTGGTACCCAGCTCTTGGAAAAAATCACTGAGCAAAAGAAACGGGCGGAATCCAAGTTTGCTCCACAGCAACTAGCTCTCTTCACAAAAGGAAAAACCATATTTGACAGCTATTGCTCTACCTGCCACGGTGCCAAAGGTTTGGGCACTCCGACTGGTGGCGGGGAATTAATCGCGCCAGCTTTCTCAGGCTCACCAAGACTCATGGGGCATCCTGAATATGCTGTGAAAACGCTTCTTCATGGCCTGACCGGAGCTTTGGACGGCAAAGAATATGAAGGAGTAATGATCGCAATGGATAGCAATGATGATGAGTGGATTGCTTCAGTTGTATCCTACATAAGAAATGATTTCGGGAATTCTGGAAGTTTTGTGTCCCCAAAATATGTGGCCGAACTCAGAGAAGAGACTGCTTCCAGAGAAGGAACATACGGATTTGACGAGCTAATCGGAGAAATCCCTAAAGCGCTTACACTGCAGGATAATTGGAAAGTCACAGCCAGTAGCACGGCATTGCAGGGAGTTGGCTCTACTAAAGACCCCTCCTATGCTTTCAGCTTCAAAGGTTGGAAAACTGAAGGTCCCCAAAAATCCGGTGATTGGTTCCAGATTGAGCTGCCTACTGACGTCAACTTCACAGAAATACAGTTTGATGCTGGAGAAAAAGAGTTTCCTAAAGAATACAAAGTTTCTATTTCCTCAGATGGAAAAAAGTGGACAGAAGTAGCGAAAGCAGCAGGTAAAAACGGTATGAATTCACTTCAGTGGAAATCTTCTGAATCAGTTCGATTTATTAAAGTGGAGACTACCGAAAAAAGTGAAGAACCGTGGGCAATGAAGCAGCTAGTGATTTTTGCTAGATAAATAATTGAGATTTAATTTATTTAAGATTTATTCGTTTAAAATCCAAGAAAACTCCTAGACAGTTTAAAAGACAAAAGCGATGAATTTATACCACCGCTTTTGTCTTAAATTTACAATTGCTTGGAAATTAACGGAGCTATATACCTAAGAATTTAAAATTAGCTACCAGCCATATGTTTTTAGTTTTGGGAACTATTGGCAAGGTTATCCTTATTCTTATATTTTTACTCAAACCCATACCCATAGATCTTCATGAGCAAATTTATAATTGGATTCGTAACAGCTCTTCTGATCATAGGAGGTATTTGGTTTTTTGTAAACAGCCAATCGGAAAAAGCTGAGCTGCAAGCCAATACATCTATGATCCAGCAGCAGATTCAGCAAGTGGGAAAGCTCATCGTGACTGAAGCGTATTATTCTCAGGTTTTCACTTATAATAATTCTCAAAAGCTCTTTTTAAATCTAGTCAGTGCGGATAAAAAGGCAATGATCTTAGCCAAGGCAAAAGCTACTGTGGAATATGATTTAAGGCAGATGGAGACGAAAGTGGACGCCGAAAATAAGACAGTAACTATCGTAAAAATTCCGGACCCAGTTATAAATATCTATCCTGAGTTTGAGTATTATGATGTGACTCAGGACTTTTTAAATCCATTCCAAGGCAAGGATTACAACAAAATCAAAACTAGCATCACATCACAGTTTCGTAAGAAAATCGATGAATCCGATCTACAAAATGATGCTCAGGAAAGACTGGTTTCTGAACTTTTGAATATTTTCATTCTTACAAAATCCATGGGGTGGACTCTGGTTTACAATGAAATTGAAATTGAAACTCAAGAGCAAATGGAAGAGCTTAAAAAATAGTTTAACTTAGACTACACACGAGGAGAATTCCACGTTTCAAATATGTTTTTGATTGAACCTTCTATTCCTTCGGTATCTCTGTTAACAATCGCTACTCCTAAAATCAAAAGTGCAGCAGCAGTGTTTAGGCCTTTTTGGATATTCTGGAGATTCTTAATAGTTCCCTGAATATCAGTAGTAATAAAATTGATTTTTTGAAGTGATTCTTCGACTTCATTCATGATCAAGGTAGTGGAAAAGGCTAAGATATCCTCTCCTGTTTGCAGTAGCATATTCTGGATTTCACTCAGCTTCTTATTGTCCTCAATTGAAAGATTGTCCCAGTTTTCATACCTGAAATCTCCGATGGCTACACTTAAAAAATAAAAGTTATCAGAGAGCTTCTTTGCTTGCTCGGAAGTCAGATTTGCCATAGTATTTATTCATTAAGTTTGTTGAATTCAGAGACCAGATCTTTCACGTTGCTGGAATAACTAAGTAGTAACTCCTGTAGATGTGCGACTGATAGTTTATTTCGGTTATCATAAAGAACCTGATGTCCTTTGGCAATTTCCTCTAGCCCTTCCCCAAAAACCTCCAGCTCCATCTCCTTTCGACGAATAGCTTCCAGAGCCCGATAGTAATCCGCTGCAGCTTGGCCTTTTTCATATTCAGAAATCAGCGTCCTGTTCATTTTCATGTCCATGTAATAAGCGTAAAGTCTCTCCCGCTTAAATTTTAATTCTCCCTTCAGATTAGTACTTATGATTACCTCAAAATTTTCCAATAGCACCTGCATAGGTTGATTAGATTCCTCTATGTATTGGACTATTTTCTTTCTTCTATATGTATCTGTAGTGGCGCGTAACAACGTATTCGAAAGACTAGTAAAAGCACCTGCCAACCGATCATCTATTTTGACTGGGCCGAATTCCTCCGCTGTCAGGGAATTTACTACAGCATCAGTGCTATACGATGTCAGCTCATTTTGGGATAAATGGCCCAATCCCTCAAAATATCCAGCTATACCATTATAGATTACCTGAGTCACACTATCAGCTTCCTGATAAAGCTCACAGGAGCAATCCTGAGCCCTCTTAATTTCATATTTCCTAATTGCCTCATCGGTGCATCTGTCCATACAATGTTGCAGAAATGAGTACTCTATCTTCTCAAAATTTTTGAGACTTTCTGTAGACATGGCAGAAAAATCACCAACAGATTTAAGATTTATACAACTACCAAGGCATAGCGAGAGAGCTATAAAAAACAGAATCGACTTTTTCCCCGAAAGAGAAGTTTTCATTGCTTACTATTTTAAAAATGGCTAATGAAATCAGCTATACAAAAAAGACCTGTATAACATTTAACCTGAATAAGATAACAAGAAAATTTTAAGCTTTGAAGCAATTCAGTGTTATAGAATACTTCATCCGGAAATTTCTATTTAATTAAAAAAGAAGACCGAAGATAAACTGCTCTCCGGTCTTCTATTTCTTTCAATTTCCTACGTAATTAAGGTTATTGACTTAATTAGGAATATAAAAATTTACTTTCTGTAACTGGACTGCCTCTCGACCATCCAGCCTGGGTATTGCATAGGCAGAGGACTTACTTTATCTATTTTTCGCAAATCATCCTCTGTCAAGAGAATTTGAGTGGATTCAACATTTGCTTTTAATTGTTCTAGAGTCTTTGCACCGATAATTGTGCTGTTTACGCCTTTTTGCTGGCGAACCCAAGCCAAAGCAATTTGAGCTATACTCGCATTATGGATTTTTGATAAATCATCCATAACATCCACAAGGTCATAAGCTTTCTCCTTGTCAATCGGAGGAAAATCAAATTTTGCTCTCCTTGAATCAGAATCCGCCCCTTCCCTGGTGAACTTTCCTGTCAAAAACCCTCCCGACAATGGGCTCCAAGGAAATATTGCTAAATCATGATCCACAGCCATGGGCACTAACTCATGCTCTATATCTCTACTGACGGCAGAGTAATAATATTGCAAGCCTATAAATTTGTGCCATCCTCTGTAGTGAGCAATTGCCTGAGCTTTTGCTACCATCCAAGCTGGCCAATTACAAATGGCTATGTATCTCACTTTGCCGGATTCCACTATATCATTTAGTGAACGCACAATCTCCTCAAGTGATGTCAAAGGATCGACACCATGCACATATAAAATATCAACATAATCCATCTGCAGTCTCTTGAGACTTGCATCGACAGAATTAAAGACATTGTATCTGGAAAGGCCAGAGCTATTAGGTTTATCTTTCATTTTAGCCAAAAGCTTGGTGGCAATCACCACTTCATCTCTTGGCACTTGAAGATCCTTCAGACTTTGTCCCAAAAGCTCTTCAGACTGGCCAAAAGAATAGATATTGGCCGTATCTATAAAATTGATCCCGGAGTCAATGACAGCTTTCATCATTTCATTGACTTCCTTTTGCTGTAGCTTCCCGATCTGTGCCCACATATCTTCCTGTTGGCCACCAAAAGTCATCGTACCAAAGCATAATTCGGAAACCAAAAGTCCGGTATTTCCAATTGAATTGTAATTCATAAGTCGTGGATTTTGTTAAAAAAAAGATTCCTCATGGTCAACAGGCAGGAGGTAAAAACAGTTTCTCAACAGTAAAAAATACTGTAGTAGATACATTCGCTAAACAAGTTAAGAAATGGTTTTAGCTGAATTTTTCCCAAAACCTTAGGTTCCCTCGATTCTCCGTCTTTACTAAACTATATGAATCTGGAATCTCTGCGCATTCTCCGCAGTAAGTCACTATTCTGCTTCCGACAGGAGTCTCATCAAACTTCCGTCTGAGTAGCTGAATATAGGCTGCATGAGCAATTACATCCAGTTCCTGCGTCTTATCCAATTTGTCTTTAGAGTTTATCATTTCTTCGAATGAATTGAAAAAATAAAAGGATCCGTACTCCTGAAATTCAACGTCAAGTAAGTTCGCATGTAAGAATTTAATGTTGTTTAATTGAAGACTCGAAGCAATTTTTCTTGAAAGTCGAACCAAATTGTCCCGTTGCTCCACTCCCACTATCTCCACCTCTTTACACATCATGGCAGCTACCAGACAAAATTTTCCCGATCCAGAGCCTAAATCAAGTAGTGACTTTCTACCCCCCTGTGATAAAAAGCGTGCTGATTTTATCGCTATTTCCAAATGAGTCCAATGTGTATTGGAGAGCTTTTGAATATGAATGGGATAAAGTGAATTAATGTCCTCATCCTTCAAATTATCCAAGTCAAAAAGTAAATCCATTTTCAAATTATCTGGGAATACTTGAAAAATTGCCTGTACGGTTCATTCCTCAAGAAATTTGTTGGTGAAAAGAATATGTTTATCAGCCCGTAAAGATGGCCTTTAAAAATTGCATTATCGAAATGGAAATCCGGTTGCACCCTACTTGTTTCATTTTAGCTGCATATATTTATTGCCAAAATATATTTTCCCTCATTGAGATACCTTTTATAATCGCCAAAACAAAACGTCCGTAACTTCAAATCCAAACGTCCTTTGAAATTCAACACATATTTCAGTATGATTCAGGAAGTATGACGCCAAATTCAACTGGCAATTCATTAAGGTCTAGATGAAATAGATCAGTAGGGTAAAAACCATCTAAAAGTATTCTTAATCCAAAATCAGAACCATAAATACTAGCAGTTTGGATAGGGTCGAATTCATTAGAATTCAAACTACCAAAGAACTCTTGCCCATATTCTTCGTCCAACGGGTATACGAATATTTCTTTGATTGATCGCGCCATGTATTCTTTTCCAATAAGATGAAGGTTCTTTTCCCTGTATTCTATTGCTTCCTGAT
>TARA_R110002012_G_scaffold258678_1_pt1 | contig 25081 bp, 22 predicted proteins | sample TARA_R110002012 | Tara Oceans TARA_R110002012 (sample SAMEA4396515) | marine metagenome | biome: Westerlies Biome; feature: [DCM] deep chlorophyll maximum layer (ENVO:01000326); material: water (ENVO:00002006), including particulate matter (ENVO:01000060) such as... | depth 40 m | reverse complement strand
CATCAGAGTGTGATATTTCTAAAAAAGATTGCTGTAGTGATGAACAAGTGATTGTTGAAGGGCAAGATACTTTAAAAACATCGTTCGACAAATTAGATAAAGACCAACAACTATTTGTTGCTGCTTTTATCCATACCTATATACACTTATTTTTCGAATCTCAAGAAGATTTAAATTCATACAGAGATTATACGCCTCCTCCCTTGGTCAGGGATATTCAAGTTTTAGACCAAACCTTCCTTATTTGATTTTTAAGTAATTAGAACTGTAGTCCTGCATTAATTTGTTTTGGACATTTCTGCTTGTTTGTCACTTTTAAACAAGATTTATAATTACTTAATAATCATTTCTATGCTGAATAAAAGCATCAAATTTCTAATAGAAAATAAATTAGTAGCTGTTTTACTATTAGCTTTGTTCGTCGGTTGGGGCGTTGTAAACGCACCTTTTAATTGGGAGACCGGTATTTTGCCTACTGACCCTGTAGCTGTGGATGCCATTCCCGATATTGGTGAAAACCAACAAATTGTTTTTACCAAATGGCAAGGGCGCTCGCCACAGGATATTGAAGACCAAATTACGTATCCACTTACAACTTCGCTTCTAGGTATTCCAGGCGTGAAAACTATTCGTAGTTCCTCTATGTTTGGGTTTTCCAGTATCTATATCATTTTTGAAGAAGATGTGGAGTTTTACTGGTCACGTAGTCGCATTCTCGAAAAACTCAATTCGCTTCCTTCCAACTTGCTGCCAGATGGCGTTAACCCAGCTTTGGGCCCTGATGCCACAGGTTTAGGACAAATATTCTGGTACACCCTAGAAGGTCGTGACAAGGATGGTAATGTAACCGGTGGTTGGGATTTACAGGAACTGCGTAGTATACAGGATTATTATGTGAAATACGGATTGTCATCAGCAAGTGGTGTTTCCGAAGTAGCGTCTATCGGCGGTTATGTTCAGGAATATCAAGTAGATGTGGACCCGGAGAAAATGCGCCAATACAATATTGGATTAAGTGCCATTGTCAAAGCCGTTAAGCAGAGCAACCAAGATATTGGTGCACAAACATTGGAAATCAATCAGGCCGAATATCTGGTTCGTGGTTTGGGCTATGTAAAATCCGTTGCAGATATTGAAAATGCCGTGGTCACTTCAGAGAATTTTACGTCTATCCGAATAAAAGACATCGCAACTGTTCATTTGGGACCGCAAACTCGTCGTGGTATTTTAGATAAAGAAGGTGCCGAAGTTGTTGGTGGTGTTGTGGTAGCGCGATATGGCGCCAACCCTATGGAAGTTATCAATAATGTAAAAGAGCAAATCGCTGAACTGTCATCTGGGCTTCCAACAAAAGTTCTGGCAGATGGCCGCACCTCACAAGTGACCATTGTCCCCTTTTACGACCGTACCCAGCTTATTCAAGAGACCCTACACACGCTTAATGAAGCACTCACGCTTGAAATCTTAATAACCATTCTGGTCATTATCGTAATGGTGTTCAACCTACGCGCATCCATCTTAATTTCAGGTTTGTTACCCGTTGCAGTATTAATGGTTTTCATTGCAATGAAACTTTTTGATGTAGATGCAAATATTGTAGCATTGTCAGGGATTGCCATTGCTATAGGTACAATGGTGGATGTGGGCGTTATACTGGCCGAAAATATGATTCGGCATTTGGAAGATGAAAAATTACGCTTTCGCGAAAGCGGAATCGAGTACACCACAAATGAAATCATCTACAATGCAACTGCTGAAGTTTCTGGTGCAATTTTAACGGCAGTATTAACAACCATTATCAGTTTTATTCCTGTATTCACTATGATAGGTGCTGAAGGAAAGTTGTTTCGTCCACTCGCATTTACAAAGACAATGGCGCTCACGGCGTCTTTGGTTATCGCCCTTTTCTTGATACCACCATTTGCCGCATTCCTTTTCAAAAAGAGTACTATTAGGGAGCACGCTAAATATATTATTAATGCTGTTCTCATCGTCCTTGGTATCACAGCCATCTTCTATGGTTATTGGTTGGGTATTATATTAATTGCCTATGGAATCGTTGCAATTTTGAGTGTACGCGATATTATCACGGCAAAAAGAGCCAATCTAATACATATCGTTATTTCTTGTATTGCTATTGTTTTCCTTCTAGCCGAATACTGGCGACCACTAGGTTTTGACCGCGGTATTATAATGAACTTGATTTTTGTTGCGATTATCTGTTTCGGATTACTGGGGGCGTTTTCAATTTTCCAAAAATATTACGACACTATATTACGTTGGGCACTTCAAAACCGATTACTGTTTTTAATAATTCCGACCACAGTGTTGATTTTAGGGGCCATAATAATGCGCAACACGGGTAAAGAATTTATGCCATCGCTCAACGAAGGCTCATTCCTGTTAATGCCAACATCCTTGCCACACGCAGGTGTTGAAGAAAACAAGCGTGTGTTACAGCAGCTTGATATGGCCGTAGCCAGTATTCCTGAAATCGAAACGGTAGTAGGTAAATCGGGTAGAACAGAATCTGCTCTTGACCCTGCGCCGCTCTCGATGTATGAAAATGTGATTCAGTATAAGTCTGAATATATGCGAAACAAGAATGGCGAGAGACAACGCTACCGCGTAAACGATGATGGTTTATTTGTTCTGAAAAATGATAAATTCATTATTAATCCAAATAATGAAATCGATGATGACGCTAATTATGAGGCCTCGCAACTAAAAACAAATGCAACCCATAACGATTTAATTGAAGACGGCAACGGTGAATATTACCGAAACTGGCGGCCAGAAATCGACAGCCCAGACGATATCTGGAATGAGATTGTGAAAGTGACAAAATTTCCAGGGGTGACTTCTGCACCAAAACTACAACCTATCGAGACAAGGCTCGTAATGCTTCAAACAGGTATGCGTGCGCCTATGGGTATAAAAGTTAAAGGGCCAGACTTGAAAACAATAGAAGCTTTTGGTCTACAGCTCGAAGACATTTTAAAACAAGCTGAAGGTGTAAAAGAACAAGCTGTCTTTGCAGACCGTATTGTGGGCAAGCCCTATTTACTAATTGATATAAAACGAGACCAATTGGCACGCTATGGAATTTCCATAATGGATGTTCAGGAAGTACTTCAGGTAGCTGTGGGCGGTATGCCGCTTACTCAAACGGTGGAAGGTCGTGAGCGGTATGGAGTAAGAGTGCGCTATCCGCGTGAGTTGCGTGCAAACTCAGAAGATTTAAAAGATATTTATGTTCCGGTTGAGAAAGGAAGTCCGGTTCCACTGAGCGAATTGGTAGACATACGTTATGAACAAGGTCCACAGGTCATAAAAAGTGAGGACACCTTCCTGATAGGGTATGTACTGTTTGATAAACTCGATGGCTTTGCCGAAGTTGATGTGGTCGAAAATGCCCAAGCGCTCATTCAACAAAAAATAGACAATGGTGATTTGATTGTGCCACAAGGTATTAATTACCGTTTTACGGGTACGTATGAAAATCAGCTGCGCGCAGAAAAAACACTTTCCGTAGTTGTGCCTTTGGCATTGCTTATTATTTTCTTGATTCTGTATTTCCAGTTCCGTTCTGTTTCCACCTCGTTGATGGTATTTACAGGAATCGCAGTTGCCTTTGCAGGTGGCTTTATAATGATTTGGCTTTACGGTCAGGATTGGTTCTTCAATTTCAGCTTTTTTGGTGAGAATATGCGGGATTTGTTCAATATGAAAACCATCAATCTAAGTGTTGCTGTCTGGGTTGGCTTTATTGCGCTTTTTGGTATCGCAACAGATGATGGTGTAGTTATGGCTACCTACCTCACACAAACTTTTGACAGAGAGAATCCCAATGATAAAAAAGGAATCCGACTTGCCACATTAGAAGCTGCTGGAAAGCGAATTCGTCCGTGTTTGATGACTACTGTTACCACCGTGCTTGCACTCTTACCTGTACTTACTTCTACGGGAAAAGGAAGCGATATTATGATACCTATGGCAATCCCCATTTTCGGTGGGATGATTATAGATATTACATCCTACTTTTTAGTACCAGTATTATATAGCTGGAAAAAAGAGTACCAACTTAAACGAGCAAACAAATGAAAAATATAAAAATTATTACCTGTCTTTTGTTTGTTTCCGCTTTCGCGAAAGCGCAACAACTACAATCATACATTGAAGAGGCACAATCTAACAACCCCGAGATTCAAGCCTTTGAACTGCGCTATAACATCGCCGAAGAAAAAGTGAACGAAGCAAACTGGCTGCCTAATACTGAAGTGAGTGCTGGGTACTTTGTCAGTGAGCCCGAGACCCGTGTTGGGGCGCAGAGAGCACGTATTGGCTTTAAGCAAATGTTGCCTTGGTTCGGGACCATAACGGCAAGAGAAAATTATGCAGCCTCAATGGCTGAAGCTGAATATGTGGAAATCATAATTGCCAAAAGAAAACTGGCACTTTCTGTAGCTCAATCCTATTATCGTTTGTATGAAATACAAGCAAAGCAAAGGGTGCTCGATAAGAACATTAAATTATTAGAAACCTATGAGCGTCTTGCCCTTACATCGGTTGAAGTAGGCAAGGCATCTTCTGTTGACGTTTTGAGATTACAGATTCGTCAAAATGAATTGCAACAGCAAAAAGAGGTGCTCGAAGAGGAATTTGGGTCAGAACAAATCACCTTCAATAAGCTACTCAATCGTGATGGAACTATGATGGTTGATGTGGTCACATTAATGGAAATTCCAAGTGAAAACGCCGTATCTGGTAGAGATGCACTATCACTTAATCCTGAACTGCTTAAATATGATAAACTCTACGAATCGATAGCACAATCTGAATTGCTCAACCAGCGTGAGGCATTACCTATGTTTGGTTTTGGCGTTGATTATCTACCAGTGAGCGAGCGAGCGGATATGAATCCAATAGACAATGGAAAGGATATACTAATGCCTATGGTTTCAGTTTCCATTCCCATTTTTAATAATCGGTATAAATCTATTTCAAGGCAAAATGACTTGCGCCAACAAGAAATCGAGACTCAAAAAGCACAACGATTGAATGTTTTGGAATCCGCTTTCGCAAAAGCAATATCGCAACGCAACCAAGCACGAATAGCATATAATACACAAGAGAACAATCTGAAACAAGCAGAAGATGCTGAAGAAATTCTCATTAAAAACTATGAAACGGGCACCATTGATTTTAATGATGTGCTGGATATCCAAGAGTTACAGCTCAAATTTCAGTTAAATCAAGTGGAATCGATACAGAAGTATTACAGACAATCTGCAATTGTTAATTACCTAATCAACTAACCGGATGGAAAAGAAATTATTTATAAAAAATATGGTGTGTAATCGCTGTATTAAAACAATCCAGAGTGATGTTGAAACATTAGGGATTCACTTAAAGCATATTGAATTGGGTTCTATTATTTACGAAGAGAAATCTATAGATGATTTTGAAAATATAAAAAATGTTTTAGAAAACAATGGTTTCGAAATTTTACTGGCGCAAGACCAGCAATTAGTAGAGCAAGTTAAAATTGAACTTATTAAATTGTTACAAAAATTACCACTTCAATTAAATAAAACGCTGTCCAAGCATTTGGAAAGTAAATTAAACCTTGAGTACTCAAAAATCAGTAAAATATTTTCTGTTACGGAGCATATTACAATAGAAAAATACTTTATAAAACTCAAGATAGAAAAAGTGAAAGAGCTGATTCAATTACAAGAGGGTAACTTTACGGAGATAAGTCAGCTGCTTGATTACAGTAATGTAAATCATTTAAGTAGGCTGTTTAAAAGTGAAACTGGTATGAGTTTGACTAATTATAAGAATAATCAAAAAAGTATTAGAAACCCTTTAGATCAAATAAGGTAGATAACAACCATAATTATGACACAAACTTCTCGTAATCAATATTAATTTTAAAAAAAAGTAACCTTATGAAAAAAATAAACTATGCATTTATTCTTTTGTTACTGTGTACCTATACAGCATCTGCACAGTCCGTGGAAGGTAATGTCGATAATCTACCCGTTCACGAATACACATTAACTCTAAAGGAAGAAATGGTTAACAAAGCAGGTAAAGAAGTTAAAGGGATGACGGTAAACGGAGGTATTCCAGGGCCAACGCTCGAATTTACCGAAGGGGAGTACGCAGTAATCTATGTAAAAAATGAAATGAGCGTGGAGACATCCATCCATTGGCACGGCTTGTTGTTGCCCAATTTTTATGATGGGGTACCCTACCTTTCTACACCGCCCATAGAACCCGGTAAAACACTAAAATATGAATTTGCAATAAAGCAAAATGGCACCTATTGGTACCATTCCCACACGATGTTGCAGGAACAGAGCGGTGTTTACGGCTCAATTGTAATACAGCCCAAAGAAAAAACCTTGGAGTATGATAAAGAGCAGGTTTTGGTACTATCTGACTGGACCAACGAAAAACCGCGGGATGTACTTCGGTTTTTAAAGCGAGGTACAGAATGGTACAATATAAGAAAAGGAACAGCTACGCCGCTTAACCAAGTAATTGCAAGGGGCGCATTTGGGGCGCAATTAAATTTTTGGAGGCAGCGTATGGAAAGTGCAGATGTGGCAGATGTGTATTACCCAGCGTTCTTAATTAATGGAGAAGAAAAAGTGGAGTACCCCGAGTTTAAACCTGGCGAAAAAGTGCGCCTTCGCATTATAGACGGCTCTGCTTCTACTTCGTTCTGGATGACCTTTGGCGGTCCAGACCCTTTGCTTATCTCGGCAGACGGTAAAGATGTAGTACCGGTTAAGCATAACAAGACATTTATAGGGGTCGCTGAAACCTATGATTTTATCGTAACCATACCGGAGAACGGCAAACTGGAATATAAAATTATGGCCCAAGACGGCTCTGGTACCGCAACGGCATACCTTGGCCAAGGGCCTATCGTTGCCGCCCCTGATATATCCAAACCTGATAAAATAGGGATGATGCAACAAATGGCTAAAATGAAAATGAAAATGGGTGCACCCGCTTTAAAATTCCGCCCAGGCAAAGATGAGCGTTACGAGATGAAAGAAAAATGGGGAATGCAAATGGACGATAATATGCAGATGGAAGGAATGAAAGATATGGATATGGGTACAATGAATATGGACAAGTCCAATATGAAGGATATGGAGAAGCATAAAATGGACGAAATGCAAATGGATATGAAAAAGGACTCAATGCAGATGGACCATTCCAAAATGGCCGGGATGGACACAAAAAAGGATTCCGAAATGAAAGAGGCCTCTCAAATGGATGATATGAAAATGGACGAAGCAGATGGAATGCAGGGAATGAATATGTTTTCAGAGTATAACTATGACTACTTGAAATCGCCGGAGAAGACCAATTATGACCCAGATGTTCCTGTAACGGATATCCTATTAAACCTTACCGGGAATATGCAACGCTATATCTGGAGTATGAATGGTGTTCCTCTATCTGAAGCAGATAAAATAAAGATCAAGGGAGACGAGGTAACCAGGATTACCTTCAACAATTTGACTATGATGCACCACCCGATGCACCTTCACGGCCACTTCTTTAGGGTCATCAATGAAAACGGGGAATATTCCCCTCTAAAACACACGGTCAATGTGCCGCCAATGCAAAAGATGACCATTGAATTTTATGGTGATGAATATGGCGATTGGTTTTTCCATTGTCATATTCTATACCATATGATGGGAGGTATGGCGCGTATTGTAAGTTATGATACCCCTAGGGATCCAAGGTTGAAGGAATATCCCGTATCTAAACTTATTGACGAGACCGATCAGTTCTATTCCTATGGAATGATAGATGCAGCATCACATATGACTACTTTAAACCTCGTTTCATCCAACATCCGTAACCAATTTAGCTTGAGGGGTGAATATGGTTGGAACAAAAATATGGAGGTAGAAGCTGCTTATGATAGGTACCTTTATGATTATTTGACTGTTTTTGGCGGTATAAATGTCGAAAACGAAATGGAGGATAGCCTCGATGAGATAACAACAACGGCAATAGCAGGGGTACGATATCTTACGCCCTACTTATTTACATTGGATGTGAGGATGGATAGTAAGCTACGCCCGCAGATTAGCTTGAGCCGTGCAATCAGTATTTTTCCACGAACAATATTGTTTGGGATGTACGAGTACCAGGCAGATTTTGGGTGGGTAGATGAACTGCCTCAAGGAGATAATTTCAAAAAAGAAGTTACTTGGAGTACGGGTGTTGAATATCTTTTATCCAAAAATTTCTCATTGATGGGAAGTTATGATAACCGTTTTGGTGCAGGTGGAGGATTATCACTAAGATTTTAATGACTAAAAAATAAAACTATAGACTACAATTGGGATTTCTTAATCATTTTCGGTGTTATTATTCTAGGTGTTTTCATCTATGCAGGAGGAAAGAAAATAAAGCGGACTAAAAGTTCAAAGGCTATGGATGTCCTTGATGAAAGGTACGCTAAAGGAGAGATAACCAAAGAGGAGTATGAAGAAATTAAGCAGGCTATAGGCTCAAAGAAATAAAAAAAAGAAGCAATCCAAAAATCTGTTAGACATAGCACTATGTAAAAAAAAATTAAGCTGTGTAAACAGGTACAACAATAAATTAAAATCAAATATTAACTATTAAAATCGAAAGCAAAATGAACAAATTAAAATCAACATTAGGTATAGCTGCAATAGCATTCATAACCTTAACAGCAGTGTCTTGTAAAGACAACAAAAAGGAACACGATAACTCAGATGACCATCATTCAGAAATGAATGCAGATGATAACCAATCTAAAATGGAACACGATAACAGCGATGGTCATCACGATGGAGAAAGCAAGAAAATGGCAATGACCGGAGACGGAAACGGAACGTCCCAAACTATATTAAACGATTATTTCAATCTTAAAGATGCTTTAGTCGCCGATGATGCTGAAAAGGCCAAAGGTCTTGGGGCAACCATTGCAACAAGTTTAGGTAATCTAGATGTTTCAAGCTATACAGATGCCCAAAAAGCAGATTTAAAGGATATTATAGAAGATGCTGTAGAGCACGCAGAACATATTTCGGAAAGTGAGATAGACCACCAACGAGAGCATTTCAAAATATTGAGTAAGGATGTAACAGATATGGTTGCTATAACCGGTACAGAAAACACCTTGTATCAACTATTCTGCCCAATGTACGATGGTGGAAGCAATTGGTTAAGTAGAAGTAAGGACGTTAAGAATCCTTACTACGGAAGTAAAATGTTGACCTGTGGTAAAGTTCAAAAAGAAATCAACTAAATGCGAATTGTAAAAATCATAGCAATAATAGCACTGGTAGGATTTGTGGGGATTCAATTTATTCCCACGGAACGCAATCAAAGTTATACGGTTCCCGAAACTGATTTTATGTTGGTACATAATGTTCCTGAAACTATTCAGAAAAAATTACAGGTATCCTGCTATGATTGTCACAGTAATAATACACAATACCCTTGGTATAATAAGATTCAACCCGCTGCTTGGTTTTTGGAAGACCACATTAAAGAAGGCAAGGCCGAACTTAATTTTAACGAATGGGACTCGCTTTCAAGCCGAAGAAAATCAAGTAAACTTCGTTCAATTATCAAACAGATAGAAAGCGGAGAAATGCCTTTGGATTCTTACACTTTGATACATAAAGATGCTAAGTTTTCTGAAGCGGAGGCAGAAGAATTAATCAGTTTTATCACACAATTAAAGGACAGTTTATAATTAATTTAAAATAAAAAAAAGATGAAAAATCTAAAAATGAGTATAGCAGCAATGCTATTGTTAGCAGTTTCTTTTACCAATGCACAGGAAAAAGAAAAAATGAACCACAAGCACGGTGAAATGGAAATGGATCATAGTAAAATGAAAATGGACAAAATGAATCCAGCGGCAGAAACGGTTCTTGCCGATTATTTTATGTTGAAAGATGCTTTGGTAGGCGATGACACCAAGAAAGCGGCACAATCAGGTTCTAAATTGGTAGCCTCTCTTAAAAAATTCGATAAGAGTAGTTACTCAAAAGAACAACAAAAAGAGCTTGCTGATATCATAGAAGATGCTACCGAGCACGCAGAACATATTTCTGAAAGTGCCATAGACCACCAACGCGAGCATTTTAAAACGTTAAGTAAGGATATTACTGATATGGTAGCTATTACGGGTACAAAAAACACGCTGTACGAGCAGTATTGCCCAATGTATGATAAAGGGAGTGCTTGGTTAAGCTCAAGTAACGAAGTGAAAAACCCATATTACGGAAGTAAAATGCTGAAGTGCGGGAAAGTTCAAAAGACTATTCAATAGGTAATCCCTTCCCTAAGCATCTTTTTTTGCTCTGGTTTATTAGTTAACAGAAGTAAATAAGATGTCTGGGATATCTTGGGTAGTCATTAAGTCCTGTCGTGGGAAGGAAAAATAGATGATGGTTAGTGTTAGTTCCTTCCCAGGTCAGGCAAAAATTTAAGTCCTAATAAGAGAGAGGGCACATACTTTTGGTTGGTTAGTGAAGCCCTTTCTCTTAATTAGGCACAATAGATTTTAGGAAAAAGGAAGTTGATTTGGTTGATAGCGGCCTGAAAAAAAGGAAGAGATGTCAAATCGTTAGAATTGATTGTAATGCTATACCTGTTTCAGGCAAAATACAAAAATTTTGAAAAAGAGAAGTTTAGTGAAGAGTACTTGATTTTGAGGGGTAAACATTTTGTCGATTGGTTAATAGAAGTTTACCTCTCATTTTCAAGTATAAATTTTGAATTTCAGTTTGCTCAAAGAAAGCTGAAAAAAAAAGTTAATGAAAGATTGTTGCAATACAGGTAATCGCAAAGAGCAAAACAAAAACCCGCTAAAGAAGTGGTTCAACTATATAATATATGCTATAATAGCCGTCATAGTTCTTGGAGCTTTGGTGTTACAATTTACCGCAAACTAATTAAAAACCAGAAGTAATGAAAACAACACAATTTTTTTCAGCCATTTTGATCCTGGCCTTTTTGGGCAGTTTAACAAATGTCTTTGCCTTAAATGAAAAACGAAATAGCCTAGATAAAACTGAATTATCGGTCAACACAACTTCAGTTGCACAATCAGATCCTGTAAAAGCAGACTTTGATGCATTCCCCAACCTGCATCCTATGGTCGTACATTTTCCCATAGTTTTATTGTTGTTAGCGGTGGTCTTGCAGTTGATACAGCTGTTTATTTTGAACCGGACAATGGATTGGGTCATTCTTTTAATGGTAGGGTCTGGGTTTATCGGGGCATACGTTGCGGGAACATTTGTACATCCGCATACAGAAGGCCTTACCGAAATGGCAAAAAGCGTACTGGAACAACACGACAAATATGCCGATTGGACACTTTGGTCGAGTGCCCTTGCAGCTATTTTGAAAATAGTAAGCCTGTTTTGGGTCAAACTAAAGCGCGGTTTTGAAATAGCTGTTTTTGTAGTAATGGCTTTTTCGGCCTATTCCGTTTCCGAAGCAGGACATTATGGTTCGCAGCTGGTGTATATAGAGGGAGTTGGCCCACAAGGAAATTATATCGGAACCGAAAGCCAAGAAGGCCACGAGGAAAATGGTGGACATTCACATTAAACAAGAACTATAAACAAGAGCAATGAGAAAAGGATTTATCATAACGAACATCATCTTGGTTGTGGCATTAGTTGCCATAATCGTCTTGTATCCATTGCTATGGTGGCTCGCCTTGGTAATACTTCCTTTCCTAATTTTAGGACTTTTGGATTATTATCAAAAATCCAATAATATTAGGCGAACCTATCCCTTGCTTGGTAGAATCACAAATTTTCTTGAGGAGCAGCGCCACGTTATTCAGGAAACATTATTGCTCAACCGTACGGAAGGACAACCCTTTACTTGGATACAAAAGGAAATCGTCTATAAGCGTGCCGCAGATGCCAATAAAAGTCAGCCTTTTGGAACACAAATTCCGTATGATAAAGTAGGTCGTGAATGGTTTACCCATTCCACCTATCCGGCAAAAGAAATAGACGATGATTTTCGGGTAACAATTGGAAGTTCCAAGTGCGACAAACCCTATTCTGCAAGTATTCTGAATCTTGCGGGAATGAGCTATGGCTCAATAAGCAAAAATGCTACCTTAGCCCTTAATGGCGGTGCTAAAATAGCTGGTTTTGCCCAGAATACGGGTGAAGGTGGCTTTACACCCTATCATCAGGAGTATGGGGCTGATATCATATTTCAAATCGGAACCGGTTACTTCGGATGCCGTACTGAAGAAGGTAATTTCGACCCCGAAAAGTTTCAGAAAATTGCCTTGTACGAGGTGGTCAAAATGATTGAAATAAAAATATCGCAAGGTGCCAAACCTGGCTTTGGAGCAATTTTGCCAGCAAAGAAGAACACAAAGGAAATATCCGAATTCAGGGATGTGGAGCAGGGAACGGAAATTCATTCCCCAGCCTTTCATTCAGCATTCGACAATGACGTTGAAATGCTACGCTTCATTAGAAAATTGAGAAAACTCTGTAAAGGAAAACCTGTGGGAATAAAGCTGTGCATTGGTCAACAAGATGAGTTTGAAAGAATGATTAAAACCTTCGCCGAAAACCAAAATTGCCCAGACTTTATAGCCATTGACGGTGCTGAAGGTGGCTCTGGTGCTGCCCATATGGAATCCCTACATTGGGCAGGTATGCCAATAATTGAAGCCGTCCATTTCGCAAACGGCATTCTTAAAAAGTATGGGTTGCGAGATGAGATAAAAGTAATGGCAGCTGGTAAAATCATTTCGGCTTTTGATATCTATAGAATGTTGGCACTCGGCGCAGATACCTGTTATAGTGCAAGAGGAATGATGTTTGCCCTGGGCTGTGTACAATCGCTAAAATGCAATTTGGATACCTGCCCTACGGGAATTACCACAATGGTGCCTTCCCGGGTTGCATCCATTGTTGTAAAAGATAAAAAAACCAAAGTTGCCAACTATCATAAAAATACCATTGAGGGTTTTAAGGAACTGCTAAAATCAATGGGTATTGAAAATAGAAAGGGTATCGACAAAAAGTATATTGTCCGCCGAATCAATGAGAATGAGACCAAGACATATCAAGAGTTATATTCAAATGGATTGAATGGACGAAAAATAAAAAGTAATGGGTAAAAACTTAATTTATTGGGTAATAATACTATTGTGTTCAGGCAATGTATCTATAAATGCCCAAAATTATATAGTAAAGGAAGGAACCGCATCCTTTGAGGCAAAAATGCCACTTAATTCCTATATCGGTACATCTAATGATTTACAGGGCACCATAGGTTTTAAGGAGGGCACGTTGACCTTTTCGGTTCCTGTAAAATCCATAAAGACAGATAATGAAAAACGGGATGGACATATGTATGATCTGGTAAAAGCGGAAAAAAAACCCAATGTTGTTTTTGAAGGAAAATTTATGGACGATTTTAATTTTGAAGAAAAAGCGACACAAACGCTCAACGCAAAGGGAGATTTCACCCTTGCCGGAGTTACTCGGGAAATAACCATTCCTATTGAGTTGAAACTTGTTTCAGAAGATACAATTCAATTAACAGCTTCTTGGTCTTTATTGATTACCGATTATAATTTGGAGCGCCCAAGTTTGGCATTTATAAAAGTTAATGACAAGCACGACTTGAGTGTGGATGCAATACTTACGAAGAAATAAAAAAGATTGTTGAACTAAATAAATAAATGATGAAAACATTAATAAAATTGGCAGTCTGTCTTTTAATAGGCGCTACCGCAATCAGTTGTTCGGTCAGTTCTTCGGCCATCGTTACCGATTATGACCAAGAGGCACAGTTTGGAACCTACAAAACCTTTTACTGGTCCGATGATTTTCAAATGGACAGCGACAAGGAAAACGAACCGTTATTTTTCAACACATTGATAAAGAAACGGTTAAAAGGCGCCATTCAAGAACAAATGGAAAATAAAGGCTACGTCTTGAATAAGAGCAATCCTGATTTATTGGTAGATTCCCGTATCGTTGTACAGACAAGAGATATAAACACAGGTGGTGGCTACCCTTATTTTCCTTCTTATGGTCACGGTTATGGTCATTTCGGGTCTTACGGTTATGGATATTATGGCGGTTACCAATCATCTCAAGAACACAAAGAAGGTGGCGTTGTCATAGAACTTATAGATATGAGCAGACGACAATTAGTCTGGCAAGGATTTGCGCCAGATGTGCTGCACGCAAATACTACCGATAAGCAAAAGGAAATTAAGGAGGCGGTGGCAAAAATATTTGCAAAATATCAATATGGGAATACTGTAAAAAATTAATTTAAAATAAATTGAAGAAGAAAAGTTTGGTAAAAAAAACTTGATTTTGGGAGATGGATTATTTTGTTGATTGATTAATAACAACCCATCTCTCATTTTCAAGTATTACTTTAAGTTGACACTTGTACTACGTCTACACAACTTTTTTATAATGAAAATATACCAATAGCAATAGTGAAAGAAACTATAAATGACATATCAAACGGCAATGGGTTTTATGGACAGCTCTTTAAAAAAGTATTGCTTACCGCAACGGCGGTTATCGCTATATCACTGAGTTATATATTTTGGGCACAAGCAGATGATAATGGCCTATGGCGACCTATTTTAATTGTGGCTTTGGCTCTAATCAAGACCATTTTTATTGTTCGGCTTACGTTCATACAATTGGCTAAAATAATAGGGGAAAGCCATCAACTTACGCACGTCCTAACATTATTTGCGGTGTTGATTGTTTTGATTGTATTTTCATTCACGGCAGATTATCACGCTTTATATATTTTGAACCCTGAAAATTTCAAAGCGAGTACTTCGCTCAATGGTTCATTCTTCTTGCAATTTTTTGAATTTATCTATTTCAGCTTGATAACTTTTTCCTCGGTTGGATATGGCGATATTGTACCAATTTCAATTGCGGGAAAAACGCTGGTAATGATGGAAATTTTCTTGAGCTTTTTGGTACTTGTCTTTGGCATTGCAAATATTAATAGAATACACGTTGATAATAAATAACCTTTAAAAACTAAAATTATGAAAACAATTAAAACAATTGCACTCGTAACAATTCTCATTGCTACTTTCAGCTTATCCAACGCACAGGAAACAAAAGCAAAGACGGATACGGAAGCGGTTATTGCTGTGATGAAAACCTACAAGGATGCCATTCAAAATTTGACAACTGAAGGCACGTTCAATTTATTTGCAGAAGATTCTGAAGTATTTGAATCCGGTGGAGTCGAAGGCACGTATGCACATTACATTGAGCATCATCTTGGACCAGAATTAGGCGAATTTAAAAGTTTTACCTTTTCTGATTATGAAATCGATGCCAAAGTAGATGCGCCCTATGCTTTTACTACTGAAACCTACATTTATACCATAGTGCTTAACCCAAATGAAAAAGGTGAAACACGAACGATTCGCAAAAAAGGCGTGGCAACGTCTATCCTAAAAAAGATGGGTGGCGAATGGAAAATCATCAAAACACATACCTCTTCAAGAAACACGAAATAACAGCAACAATGAGCAATTTTCCTCAAATAATCCATCAATATAAAACCGACTCGGAAAGTGTTTACAATACTTGGTTTGTTGACAATGACCAGAGATTGAAGGCGTTTAGAACCATCCGTAGAGGCGTTTTGCAGGTGATTGAGGACATTAAAAACAAAACCTTCCCAAACGATTTTAAGGAAAGCAGTCTGGAATTTGTGTTGGGCAGCATTGCAGAGCAAAAGCAAGTTTTTGCGGGTGTGGCGCATCCTTTTTATTGGAAGCCGAAACTGCGCATTCCTGATATCTATGAAAATCAGGACAATAAAATAGCTTTTGGTCAATTTTTGGAAAACTGTATTAATGCCAAAACGGAAGAACAGGTCGTAAGGGAAATCGTAAAGTTGGATGCACTCAAAGTAAAAGGCCTCGGCCCAGCGGTAGCAAGTATTTTATATTTTTTGCATCCCACTTGGTTTCCACCATTTAATACGGCCATACTAAATGGGTTTAATTTTCTGTTCAAGGATAAAAAGAAATTGGGAAGTTGGACGGAGTATCTGAAAATCAGGGAAATCTTGATAGAAACCAATACTAAAAACAAAACGGAACTGTCAAACGATTTAGGCGCAATTGCAGGATTGTGTTTCGAGATTGGCACCCAAAAAATGCTCATAGGTAACGACGAATATTTAAGTGAGGCCGAACGGGTCAAATTTGAAAAAAACATCGTAAAACGGCAAAGGGAAATTCAGGAAGAAAAGCAGGAAGAGAAACTTCACGACGAAATGCAATACCATTTATTGAAAATCGGCATTTCACTTGGTTTTGACGTTACACCTGCCAGCAACGATAAAAGTAAATCTTTTGGCGGTCAAAGTTTTTCGTTCATTTCAATGAAAACATTTCCAGCGCTTCCTTGCGATAAGGAAACCCAAACCACCATTAAACTCATTGATGTGCTTTGGTTTGAAAAGGGAACCAATAATATAGTAGCCGCTTTTGAGGTTGAAAAAAGCACCAGTATCTATTCAGGAATTTTAAGACTGTCCGATTTATATTTCAGCATTTCCGATGGCGATGAGGTTTTTTATATCATCATTCCAAACCATCGTGAAAAAGACGTCATACATCAATTGAATCGACCTGTAATCAAAAATTCCAAGATGCATATAAAGTATATTTTGTTTTCTGAATTGAGGATGCATTGCGATGCGATTTGCAAATTTGGTACAGACCTTACAATTATGGAAAAAATAGCAAAATCAGTTTGATTTGAAATTGGCAATTGCGGATTATGGTTATACTTACTTTATATAGAAAACAATTAGCAACAATAAACATTATGAAAACTAAACTATTGATGTTCGCAGTTCTTTTAATAACATATTTCGAGGTTTCGGCTCAAAAAATATATAGAACCGATGATGGCCATATTGAGATGATGACTTTGGTTGACGGTAAGACTATCAAGGCAGAAAGCCATAGTCTGGCACTATATCTTGATTACAATTCTAAAGTAGTAAATGGTGTTCTAGACCTTAAAACTTTAGTAACAGACCTTCCTGAATTAAATGCCATTATACAAGAAGGGGAAGCACCTGCAATTCTTCGGTTTACAGGTACTATTCCATCCGTTGATTTTTTATCAAAACGGCACGACCCTATCAATTTTAATTGGCTGGTTGATGTTTTATATCAAGGGGAAACCTATAAATCACAGTTTAAAGCAACCATTACCCATATAGAACAGGGCATAAATATGTCTTGTCTGATAAGTGCAACGGGACAGGTTTTGGTTTCAGATACGGGGTTAGATTCTTTAATGCAAGGTTTGGATAAAACAATAAATGTGCAATTTGCACAATTGGTGCTGAAATTGGAATAACTATGTGTTTTCTATATTCAAAAAGAATGATAAGAGTATTTATGATATTTAAAACAGGCCAAGAGAACATAAAATAAGTCCTGATGTGGGAAGGGAATGGAAAATTTTTCATTGTTGATTAGTTAAAACTCCTTCCCAAGTCGGGCACTATTATAATATGAAAAGCTACGATACACTTTCTGAAACTATGGCTCATTTACAGGCTAAAGGCTACACTGTTGATTTCAATTTGAAAGAGAAACATCTGGAATGTAATGCTCTAAAGTTGAAATTCCATCCAGAAGATTTTGAGGTGGACGAGATGCATCGTTTTGAAGGAATGAGTAGCACAGATGACAATAGTGTACTATATGCCATTTCTTCCAAAAATGGAATAAAAGGCTTATTGGTGGATGCTTATGGGGTTTACTCTGAAAATATTTCTGAGGCAATCCGAAAAAAATTAAGGTAATTTGAAACATATATATAACATATAAAAAGTGACCCGCAACCAATATTGTAATCAGATTAAATAGAAATTTCGAGATGAAACCATTAAAAATAAATACCCAAAAGCTCTCATTATTAGGCTCTGTATCTTTAGGTACAGGCGTAATGATTGGTGCAGGTATTTTTGTTTTAATGGGGCAGATAGCCGAATTAGTCGGCGATTTATTTCCTATTGCTTTTATCGCAGGCGCAGTTGTAGTAGGCTTTAGCTCCTATTCGTATGTTAAATTTTCAAACGCCTATCCTTCTTCTGGAGGTGTTGCTAAATTTTTGACAAAGGCCTATTTACCAGGTACACTTGCTGGTTCATTTTCTTTGCTGATGTATGTATCAATGGTTGTCTCAGAAAGTTTAGTGGCAGGTACTTTTGGGGCGTATGCGTTACGACTGTTTCCGCAAGGATATGAAGGTTATGCATCTGCATTGGGTGTATTGCTTATTGTTGCAGCATATATCATCAATATTTCGGGTAACAAGATTATTGAGACTACCGCTACCATTACTGCAATTATTAAAGTAGTGGGTATTGCAGTTCTTGCTATATCAGGATTGGTTATTTCTGGTTTACCCACAATCACAGGTACTTATAGTGCTGCCAATGGCCAATCCCTGCCTGAAGGTTTTGGATTTATTGCCGCATTGGCCTTGTCTATCCTTGCATACAAAGGATTTACGACCATTACCAATCAAGGTGGCGATATAAAAAATCCTCATAAAAATGTAGGGCGTTCCATAATTATATCAATAATCGTTTGTACGGTTATCTATGTTGTTTTGGCATTATCGGTTGCTGGCGGATTGAGTATTGAAGAAATTATAATAGCAAAAGATTATGCTCTCGCAGCAGCAGCAAAACCTCTATTTGGCGAATGGGGTTCAACGCTAACTATTTTACTAGCCATTGTTGCAACAGTTTCCGGTGTAATTGCCAGCGTATATTCTGCCTCGCGAATGTTGGGTATGTTAAGCAATATGAAACAAGTTCCTGATATGAACAGAATGAAGCAACTTAAAAATCCTTCGCTGATTTTTACTGTTTCTTTAGCGATACTTTTGACTGTTTTGTTCGATTTAACTCGCATAGCTTCCATTGGTGCTATTTTCTATTTGATAATGGACATTGCTATTCATTGGGGACTTTTTAAATATTTGAAAAAGGAAGTAAAATTCAACCCGATTATTCCAATAATTGCCATACTGTTGGATGTTGTTATTTTGGCAGCATTTATCTATTTAAAATATGTAAACGACCCATTTGTACTAATAGTTGCTGCAATTGGTATTGCCCTCATTTTTCTTTCTCAATTTATTTTTATGAAATCGCATACAGATAAAGACGGAAATATGAATATGGGAATGGAAAACAGTGAAAAAGAACAAATGAAAATGTAAAAATAACAGATACTATGAAACACACCTATAAAATACACGGAATGACCTGCAATGGTTGTCGAAATCACGTAGAAGGAACACTTTCCAAAGTGAAAGGTGTCTCAAAGGCTACTGTGAATTTAGCAAAAGCTGAAGCTACCATTGAAATGGAATCACATATTCCTATTGAGAAATTCCAAGATGCCCTTAAAAAAGAAGGTGGTACTTATTCTATCCACAAATCTGGAGAGCGACATCATCAAAACGATACCGCCGGAGTTGATGCTGAGCGTAGTCGAAGTACGAAAGCAAAAAATGAAAAACCTAAAGGTAAAGGAACTGGCACTTTTTACTGTCCGATGCATTGTGAGGGAGACAAAACATATGAAAAAACTGGAGACTGTCCTGTCTGCGGAATGGATTTAGTTGAAGAGCAAAATTTATCTGCAAAAACTTCTGAACAATGGACTTGCCCAATGCACCCGGAAATTGTAAAAGATGAACCTGGAGCCTGCCCAATCTGTGGGATGGACTTAGTCCCAATGGAAGCAGATAGTTCAGCCGAAGAAAAGACCTATAACAAATTACTCAAGAAATTCTGGATTGCAGTCGCCTTTACCTTACCTATTTTCTTAATCGCAATGAGCGATATGATTCCGAATAATCCGTTATATACGGTAATGAAGCAAAAAAACTGGAACTGGATTCAGCTTGCACTTTCAATTCCTGTGGTGTTTTATGCTACGTGGATGTTCTTTGAACGTGCCTATAAAAGCATCAAAACCTGGAACCTCAATATGTTTACCCTAATCGGCATTGGTGCTGGCGCAGCGTGGTTATTCAGCGTATTCGGTATGCTTTTTCCCGATTTTTTCCCGGCACAGTTCAAAACAGAATCTGGTGCCGTTCACGTATATTATGAAGTATCCACTATTATTTTGACCTTGGTGCTCTTGGGTCAGGTTTTGGAAGCACGTGCCCACGGCAAAACCAATTCAGCAATAAAGGAATTGCTAAAGCTCGCGCCAAACAAGGCCATACTAGTCAAAGATGGCAAGGAAGAAGAGGTTACGATTGATAGCATTAAATTGGGCGATATCCTACGGGTGAAACCAGGCGAAAAAATTCCAGTTGATGGCGTGATTTCCGAAGGTAGTACAACGGTCGATGAATCTATGATTACAGGCGAACCTATTCCCGTAAACAAAGCGGCAAATGACAAAGTTACCAGTGGCACCATCAACGGCAACCAATCTTTTTTGATGAAAGCCGAAAAGGTGGGTGCAGATACCCTACTGTCCCAAATTATCCAAATGGTCAATAATGCCAGTCGCAGTCGTGCACCAATCCAAAAATTGGCGGATACCGTCTCGGGATATTTTGTACCCATAGTTGTCCTTATTTCCATTATCACATTTGTGGTTTGGGCTATTTTTGGTCCGGAACCCGTCTATGTTTATGCCTTTGTAAATGCAATTGCAGTATTGATTATCGCCTGTCCCTGTGCCTTGGGCTTGGCAACACCAATGTCCATTATGGTCGGTGTTGGTAAGGGCGCACAAAATGGTGTGCTCATAAAAAATGCCGAAGCTTTGGAAAAAATGGACAAGGTGGATACACTTATTATCGATAAAACAGGAACCATAACAGAAGGCAAACCAACGGTTGAAAAAGTCGGAGCCTTCGGAACTAATTTTTCAGAAAAAGAAGTGCTTCAATACATCGTTTCCCTAAACAGCAAAAGCGAGCATCCGCTTGCCGAAGCAACTGTAAAATATGGTAAAGAAAAGAATGTTGAGTTTTTGAGCGCTGAAAAGTTTAGCGCAGTTACCGGAAAAGGTGTTGAAGGAAACATCAACGGGAAAAAAGTGGATTTAGGGAATTCCAAAATGATGGCATACGCCAAGGCTGAATTAACTTCGGAAATGGAAACCGAAGCACAAAGTTTTCAAAAGCAAGGAAAAACAGTTTCATACCTATCCATCGATTCAAAAGTTGTGGGATATGTTGTCATTGGCGACAAAATAAAGGCGACCAGCGCCAAAGCGATCAAAGCACTTCAAGACAAAGGTATCGCAGTAATAATGCTTACTGGCGACAATCACGATACTGCCCAAGCGGTCGCAAAAGAATTAAATCTTGCTGATTTTAAAGCAGGAATGTTGCCCGAAAACAAACTTCAGGAAGTAGAAAAATTACAGAACAGCGGAAAAGTTGTAGCAATGGCAGGCGACGGCATCAATGATGCGCCAGCCTTGGCAAAAAGTGATGTTGGTATCGCAATGGGAACAGGAACAGATGTTGCCATTGAAAGTGCAATGATAACCTTGGTAAAAGGCGATTTGCACGGTATTGTCAAGGCACGGGAATTGAGCGACGGTGTAATGCGTAACATCAAGCAAAACCTATTTTGGGCTTTAGGATATAACATTTTAGGAATCCCAATCGCAGCAGGTGTTTTGTTCCCTATTTTCGGGTTGTTATTATCACCAATGATAGCGGCTTTGGCAATGAGCTTTAGTTCAGTTTCCGTTATTATGAACGCTTTGCGGTTACGTTCGTTAAAACTTTAAAGATGGTGAAAAGGAAAACCGCACTAAAAATACGAAAGACCCACAGATATTTGGGGCTCTTTTTGGGGGTACAGTTCCTGTTTTGGACCATTAGCGGAATGTATTTCAGTTGGACAAACATAGACGACATTCACGGTGACCAATTCTGTAATTTAGATTACGTGCCCAAAGCCTTTGATGATTTAATAAGTCCTTCACAAATAAACAATCCTGAAGGCATTGGAAGTATCGAAATTAGGGACATCAACAACGAGCCTTATTACTGGATAAACAATCAAAAATTGTACAGTGCAAAAACTGGGAAAGCAAAAAAAAATATTACGGAAGAAGAGGCCTTGTCTGTTGCCAAAAACTATATGAAAGATGGTTTGAAAGTCGCCAACATCGAAAAAATAACCGAAGTGGACGACTATCACGAATATCGGGAAAAGCTATTGCCAGCCTATGTTATTTCATATGATACCGATGAAGCTCTTAATGCTTATGTTTCGGTAACAGACGGAAAATTCCAGACTGTAAGGCATCGAGCGTGGCGTTGGTTCGACTTTTTATGGATGACCCACACAATGGATTATGACACGCGCGACAATTTCAATACCATTGTATTAAGGGCGTTTTCGCTCTTGGGATTGATTACGGTGTTAAGCGGATTCCTGCTGTGGTACACCTCCTCGCCAACCATTAGAAAATTAAAAAAGAAAATAATTAAATCATAACCAAAAACTCTAAAACAATGAAAAATTCAAATCAACACACAAACAAAGGCAATTACACAAAATTTATTTTGATGCTTGTCGCATCTTTTATTGCAATGTACATCACGATGTATCTAAATAGTTATGCGTTAGACCACGTATATTTTAGTTTAACCAGATTCTATATGAGTTGTTTGGGTATTGCAGCAATGGCAGTAATAATGTGGTTTTTTATGCGGAAAATGTATCAAAACAAGAAAAAGAACATCGCTATTTTATTAGGTAGCTTGGTGCTATTTTTAGGCGCACTTGGTTTGGTTAGGGCACAAAGCCCAATCATTGGCGATATTCTGTGGATGAAAGCAATGATTCCCCATCACTCAATTGCAATTTTAACAAGTGAAAGAGCCGATATCAAAGACCCTGAAGTGCGCAAACTGGCTGATGATATTATCAAAGCACAACGTAAAGAAATTGGAGAAATGAAAGCAATGATAAAGCGTTTGCAAGCAGAATAATAATAATTACCAAAACCTAACTGGTCTTAAAATCTGTTGGGTTTTATAAAGAAATAAAAAAATATACTATGAAAAAATACATCATTTATACCGCAATTTTAGCCATAGGATTGGTCTTGGGCTATGTCTTTTTTGGCCCTTCTGCGGAAGGTTCCGTAAACAGCAAGAAAGTAACAGATTTGAGCGAAGACGTTAACCACTCCGAAGAACATCAAATGTGGACCTGTTCAATGCACCCACAGATTATGCAACCAGAACCTGGCGACTGCCCAATATGCGGTATGGATTTAATTCCCGCCGAAACTGGTGCGGAAGGGCTTGCAATGAACGAAATAAAAATGAGCGACAATGCAATGGCACTGGCGAATATCCAAACTACAATTGTAGGAAATATTTCAGGAACCGACGATAACAAAATAACACTTTCCGGAAAAATAATGGCCAACGAAGAAGCCAATGCGGTACAGGCAAGCTATTTTGAAGGACGTATTGAAAAGTTGAATGTCAATTTCACGGGCGAAGAAGTACGAAAAGGACAGTTGTTGGCAACGATTTATGCACCAACGCTCGTTGCTGCCCAACAAGAACTTTTAACTGCTTCTGACCTGAAAGAATCACAACCAGGTTTATACAAAGCAGTTCGAAACAAATTAAAATTGTGGAAACTTTCTGAAAGCCAAATAGACCAAATAGAAAGTTCTGGCAAGGTGCGGGAAAATTTTCCGATTTATGCAACTGTTTCAGGCACCGTTTCCCAAAAAATGGCAGAAGAAGGCGACTATGTAAAACAAGGCCAGCCCATTGTTAAAGTAAGTGATTTGGGTACTGTTTGGGCAATGTTTGACGCCTACGAAAGACAAATCTCGCAACTAAAGGAAGGTCAAAAGGTAACAATCACTAGTAACGCTTATCCCAATAAAGAATTTGAAGCATCAGTTTCATTTATCGACCCTACTTTGAATACAAAGTCCAGAACTGTTTCAGTGCGCGCCACATTGAACAATAAGGAAAATCTATTAAAACCAGGAATGTTCGTAACCGCAAAAGTGGCAATGACAAAAGGCAATACTATGGAAATTGCGATAAGCATACCTGCAACGGCAGTAATGTGGACAGGCGAGCGCTCATTGGTGTACGTAAAGACCAATCCCAATGAACCCGTTTTTGAAATGCAAGAAGTGACTTTGGGAACGAAAAATGGTGAGAACTATACCATTATCGAAGGGCTTTCTAACGGCGATGAAGTGGTAACCAACGGAACATTTACCGTAGATGCCGCTGCACAGTTACAAGGAAAAAAATCTATGATGAATGCATCAGGTGGTAAAACAATGACAGGTCACGAAGGGCATTTGGGAATGGAAAATTTAAACAACACAGTTGATGCCGCCAAGCGTATGGATGTAGCTTCCAAATTCCAAGAGCAGCTCAAAACAGTTTTTGATGATTATATTATGCTTAAAACAGCATTGACAAACGACCAAAGTGAAAAAGCAAAAACGGCCGCACAGACCTTACAGAAAAGTTTAACACAAGTTGACCTTGCTTTGCTAAAGGATAAAAATGCGAATAACCACTGGGCGCAACTTGAAAAAGAATTGAAGGCTTCCTCAAATGAAATTGCCCAGACATCCGATATTAAAACCCAGAGAAATCATTTTATCAGTCTTTCAGCACACCTCATAAATGCAATGAAAGCGTTTGGCATCAACCAAGAAATTTACATAGATTTTTGTCCAATGGCAAATAATAATGAAGGCGCATATTGGTTGAGCACGGAAAAAGAAATACAAAATCCCTACTACGGACAAGCAATGCTAAACTGTGGTGAAGTAACAGAAACCGTACAATAGTTTAAAACTATACTTAATTGGGTAGTTTAAATTAGTCATCTTGATTTTTTGAAGGAGAACGAGGATGAGTGAGAGTAGAAGAAATAGAAGAAAAAATGACAGAAAGAAACATCAGCCTAA